>ERZ1048068.1916-NODE-1916-length-15364-cov-5.811353_pt1 | contig 15364 bp, 15 predicted proteins | sample MGYA00383098_ERZ1048068 | MGnify/ENA primary metagenome ERZ1048068 (study PRJEB29581, sample SAMEA5548368) | metagenome | biome: marine; feature: coastal; material: water | depth 1 m | study: Short-term variability in the microbial, nano- and picoplankton... | reverse complement strand
ATTTGCACCGGTCGTGCCAATGTAGACAGTTGGTGATACTTCTCCCTCAACCACTCCGAGCCCCGCATGTTCCATCATCGTGAGAACGGTTTCGATGCCCGACCACTCACCAACTCGCGCAGTCATCGTATTGCGCGAACGAATTAGTCCCTGCTCCGCTGGAAGATAGTCACCAAAGACGCCATCGGAGTTCTGCGGATCCCATCCTTCGTCATCCCATGAGATTTCCCCCGGAGCGATCCGCCCGTCGCTGATCAGCATTCCCGGAAAAAGTCTGCGCTCAAAGGCGGTTCCATACACAAGCGGTTTGAAAATCGACCCCATCGGTCGACGTGACTGGGTCGCCCGATTGAAAGCGCTATCGTGATACGCCCGTCCTCCCAGCATCGCGCGCATCGCCCCCGAGTGGTTCTCAAGTATCGTCACAGCCGCTTGCAGGTATTGCGGATTGCCAGACTGATACCCGGCTACGGTGGGGTGGCTGTATCCCGGCTGGGATTCGAGAGCTCGCAATCGCTCTTCCACCGCAATCTCCACTGCCGACTGGAGGCGCATGTCGATGGTTGTCTGGATCTTCATACCGCCGATGCCGACATAGGAAGGCAGCAATTCTCCGACTTTTTCCTCAATCATTTTCAGGAGGTAGGAATCACCCGATACTTTGCTCTGCTCACGCAGCATTCTCATCCAGCGGTCCTGATCAAGAACGACCGGACGCATGTCCCGATAGCGAGCGAGTTCCTTTGTCGTGATCATTCCCTCGTCCTCCATCCGCCCGAGCGTTCCCCGCATTTCGCGCAACGCGGTCTCGTAATGACGGAAGGGAGAAAATCCGTTCGGTGCGCGTATGACCCCCGCAATCATCGCAGCCTCCGGCATGGTGAGATCAGCGGAAGACTTGCCAAAATAGCCCTGCGACGCTTGCTCGATTCCATTCATCCCGGTCCCGAGAAAAACACGGTTCACATACTGGGAAAGGATGTCGTTTTTGGAGTAGTGCTTTTCGATTCGCCGCGCGATCGCCATTTCGAGCAACTTGCGCTGAATCGTTTTCCCGGTAAGTCCGTAGGTCATCCGGGTGAGTTGCATCGTGATCGTACTCGCTCCCTGGACGGCTCGCTTTTCCTTCGCATTGCGAATCCAGGCCCTGACCAAACCATATCGATCAATCCCGTGGTGGCGGTAAAAGCGCGAATCCTCTCTCGCGATCAACGCGTTGAGGAAATGCGGAGAAACAGACTCCAGCGGCACTGGCATGCCAACGTCTTCCCCATGAAGGTAACCGATTCTTGCCCCTGTCGCGTCAAACACCTCTGTCTCCAGAGGGAATCGCCCAACAGCGGAAAGGTCGTACCGTGCCGCGAGACGGTCGTAGTGAAAGAGCACCATCAACCCGATCAGCAACGCGACCGCGGCGGCGAAAAGACCTGCCACAACGACAAATCGGAACAGCGGGTGATGAAACCATCGGGCTTCGGATTTCCGACGCGACTTCTTCGACGTACGAGACTTTCGCGACGAGGAGGAAGCGCGCTTACCGGTTCGAGTTCGTCGACTCTTCGACGAACGTTTTCCAGGGCCGGGCATGAGGGAACGGTAGAAAGCGGATAGTCCCGCAGAAAGGGCGACTTTTCAAGGATGAGGAATGGAATGACTTTCTCGCGGCAGATCAGGTCATTGCGAGGATCAGACGAACGGAGTCCATCTTCAGCGGTGTGTCGCCAAGGTATTTCTTCAATTGCTCTTTTTCCTCTCGAGCAAGCTCGATCTCTTCTTCGCGAACGGGATGGCCCATTTCACGAAGGCGAACAAGGCGATCAATTTCGCCATCATAGAGTTCGCTCATTTTCTCGATCGCTTCGGCACGGTATTCGTCGGCAATATCCTCGCCCTTATTTTCCGCGACCTCCAACAATGGTGGAACGGCTCCCTTGAGGGCCGTCGATTTTTCACGAAGGAAAGTGGATGGACCCGGTCGACCGTCTTTTCGAATTCGCTCGATCGTGAAATCCTCCGTCCGGTCGCGACCTTTCTGATCGATGATTTGTCGAATCGGTCGCGCCGGGAGAAATCGATTCGCATGCAGATGGGCGGGGGCGATGCACTCTAAAACAGAAACCGTCTCGACCATGAGCAGTTGCTCCCCCGCTTTTTCCAAACGGAAAAATCCTGAGTTACCGTGGTCTTTGGAAAGAAAGGAATCGATCGCACTAATCACCATCGGATGATCGTGAGAAAGAAAAGTGATGTCTTCCCGTGTCAGAGCGACTTCGCGAGAGAAAGTTACAGAAATGCCATCCTCCGGAATACCGGGAAAGGCTTCGGCTGAGAAAAGATGCTCAGGAAGTAACACATAGGACCGCTCGTCCAGATCTTCGACCGTTACACCGAAGTGGTCGAGGAGCTTCAGCATGAGGTATTCGAGCCTGGTATCCTCGTCGAGATCTTCAATTTGAGAAACGAGCGCCTGACCCTGATCGCGATCGAAAGAGCTGACTTCAAGGAGATGATCTCGGCCCTCTTCCAATTCGCGATCGATCTTCTCTTTGAACTCTTTCGTCTCGTCGAGAAGCAGTGGCATAGCTTCTTTGCGCCCGTCCGCCGATGCCTCTGCAAGCGATGCTATCTTCTCGCCAAACTCGCGATAGATCGGCCCGGAACCGTGCAGGGTATTTTCAAAAGCACCGAGCCCTTTGTGATACCAGAGCGCGAGCATTTCCTCCGGCTCTCCTTCGATGATCGGGATATGGATATGAATGTCCTCGTTCTGCCCGATACGGTCGAGACGCCCGATGCGCTGCTCCAGTAATCCGGGATCGCCTGGCAGATCGAAAAGCACTAGATGATGGGCGAACTGGAAATTCCGTCCCTCCGATCCGATCTCGGAGCAAAGCATAATCCGCGCGCCCATTTCTTCATCGGCAAACCAGGCCGCATTCTTGTCCCGCTTCAGCAAGCTGAGCCCTTCGTGGAAAACAGTCGCCTGTGCGCTGATTCGTTCGCGGAGAGCCTCTTCGATTGCCTCCACCGTTTCACGTAGGTGGGTGATGAGAAGGATTTTTTCATCTGGACGACTTTTCATCAGCTCGACGAGCCACTCGACCTTGGCCTCGAAAGCCTTGTGCGCATCCGTCGTCGCATCGAGCGGACAGAGGTGCGCAATTCGCTGAGGAAAGGTATTCAGTACAATGCGGCGGTTTCGAAAGAGGACTCGGCCTGGGCCATGAAGATCGATCAGGGCAGCGCGACAGGCATCGCGATTTGCAGGTGTGTCGCTCGCAGCCAGCATCTCTGCCCTTTCCTCTCCGAGCAGTTCAACGAGCAATTCCTGATCCGCTTTGCGAATGGATTCTCCACTGGCAAGACGATCCGCGAGGTCAGAGATTCTCTGATACTGCTCTGATTCTTCGACAAATTCCTGAAGGTCAGAAAAACGAGCCGGATCGAGAAGCCGAAGGCGAGCGAAGTGCCCCTCCTGGCCAAGTTGTTCCGGCGTCGCGGTCAGGAGAAGCAATCCCACCGACTTCGCTGCAATCGCCTCGACCGTATCGTATTCCGGACTCGAGGACTCCATCGTCCACTCGAGGTGGTGCGCCTCATCCACGATCGTGAGATCCCACTCGCCCGCAGCAGCCTGCTCGGCGCGGTTTGGATTTCCTGAGAGCCAAGACGTCGCGCAGAGAATGAGCTGGTCGTCAAAAAACGGATTCGCCTCTTTGTTTTCGTCTCCAGCTTCGATAGCCGCAGCACGTTCCTCGTCAAAAATTGCGAAAGACATCGCGAAACGGCGATACAGCTCGACGAACCACTGATTCACCAAGGCATCGGGGACGAGAATAAGAATTCGCTTGGCGCGACCCGTGAGGTGGAGTCGCTGCAAAATCAGGCAGGCTTCGATCGTTTTTCCCAAACCCACTTCGTCGGCCAGCAAAACGCGAGGAGCTTGCCGATTGGCCACTTCTTCCGCAATAAACAGCTGATGGGGTATCAGTGAAACACGCCCTCCGACCAGTCCGCGAACTTCGCTGGATCGGGCCTCCTGCTGATTTCGAATCGCCGACTGCCGGATACTCCAGAGGCGCGGTTCATCGCTGACGCCGGAGAGGAGTCGCTGCTCCGGGCGCTGCACGTTCATGGTGTCAGAGAGGCTGCTCTCGGCGAGTTCGTTACCCTCGGAATCGATGTAAATCAGGCACTTGTTCTCCCCACGAATTTTCGAAACCTCGAAAGAATTCCCCTGCTGATCCTTGACCGTATCACCCGGCTCGAATTCGACGCGGCGAAGCGGAGCGTTCCGCGCGGCATAGGTCAGCGTCTCGTTCACTGCCGGAAAAAATGCCTGAACGACTGTTAGGTCCGCCTTCAAGATGAGGGCGAGTCCATATTCCGTCTGTGTTTCACTTACCCAGCGCTGCCCGGGGGCAAATTGCGATGGATCGGCAGTGTCGGTTTGATAGCGAGATGCTCTCATTTAATCGTGTGGAGGAAGATTCTAACGCTTTCCGCCAATCGCGCCACTATTCCCAGTGATAATTTTTGCATTGTTGATTTTTGTTAGAGAAGTGACGATTAGACCCTGTTGAGCCTGCCACCCAACAGGGTTGACTCCTCGAGCTAGCCCTGTTGAGTATCGACCATGGCTCGCTCGACTCTGTTTTCGGCACAACTCTATGGCATTGTCGACCTCGGCTACGCCGCTCCAGACGATCTTGTCAGGGTCACACGTGAAATGATCGCCGGCGGGATCGACGTAATTCAACTCCGTGCCAAGGGCCACGAGCCGAACGACATCGAACGCTGGGCGCGGGATTTGCTTCCGCTTTGCCGAGACGGTGAGGTCCCATTCATCGTCAACGATCACGCGGAAATTGCTGCCGCAGTCGGCTCCGACGGAGTTCACGTCGGCCAGGACGATGCCTCGATGGACGACGTCCGGGCTATCGTGGGAGACGAGATGCTGGTCGGAAGATCGACTCACAGCGTCGATCAGGCAGCAAAAGCAGCGTCTGATCCACAAACCGACTGCATTGGATTTGGTCCGCTTTTTTCCACGCCAACGAAGCCGACTTACACACCGATCGGCACGGAGGAAATCCAAACTGTCCATGCTGCGCATCCCGATCTTCCCATTTTCTGCATTGGCGGGATCAAAAAAGAGAATCTTCCCGATGTCGTCGCTGCAGGAGCCAAACGCGCCGTTATTGTATCAGGAATCTTGCAAGCACCCGACATCGCTGCTTACGTCCGCGAGTCCAAGGAAATTTTATACTCGCCGCAGGCGACCTGACACCTTTCACTTTTTACTCTCTACCTTTCACTTCCTATGAGCGTCCTCGTATCCGGATCCATCGCGATCGACCATGTCAAAACCCAGAAGGCTTCTCAGGAAAACCTCCTCGGCGGCTCTGCTTCCTACGCTGCCATCGCCGCGAGCTTTTTTGCTCCTTCCCATATCGTTGGAGTCGTTGGTCACGATTTTCCTGAAGAGCATCTTACCCTTCTCAAGAGTCACGACATCAATCTCGACGGCATCGAATTCTCCGAGGGGGAAACCTTTCGCTGGACCGGCGAGTATATGGAAGACATGAACGACCGGGAGACACTCGAAGTAGCTCTCAACGTGCTCGAGTCGTGGAAGCCCGCTGTGGCTGACTCGCAGAAGGACGTGAAGATCAATCTGCTCGCGAATGCTCACCCGCTCAACCAGCACGACGTCGTCGACCAACTCGGTGAAAGCCCCTCTTTCACCATCGCAGACACGATGGATCTCTGGATCCAGATTTCACGCGATGAGTTGGAGCGACTGCTACAGCGCATCGATTTGCTCGTCCTCAATGACAGCGAAGCAAAGCTGATGATGGACACTTCGAACGTCGTCGCCGCCGGAAGGGCCCTGCGTGAGATGGGGCCCAAGTATGTGATTGTGAAGAAAGGCGAGCACGGCGCGATGTTGTTCAGTGAGGACGATTTCTTCGCCTGTCCTGCTTTCCCTTTACACGACGTGTTTGACCCGACTGGTGCTGGCGACAGCTTCATCGGTGGCGCGGCCGGTTACCTATCAAGCCTCGGGAAAGACGAATTTTCTTTCGACGACCTCACCAGCGCAATTGCACGCGGCACGATCCTGGCAAGCTATACCTGCGAGAGTTTCTCGACCCACGCGCTTCAGAAATTGGAAAAGGATGACTTCGAGGCGCGTCTTGCCTCATTCCGCAAATATTGCAAATTCGATTGATGAGTTGGTTCTACGCGGACGACAACGATAACCAGCACGAAGTCGCTGAGGCTGAACTGCCTGGGCTCATCACTGCCGGAACAATCCGCCGCGACACCCTGATCTGGAACGAAACTATGGCGGACTGGGAAAAGGCCCAGTCAGTTCGAGCCGATTGGTTCGAAGGTCCTGATGTGCCACCGGAACTGACCAATTTTCAAAAGAAGCAGATCGTAGCTGCTGGAAGGGCCGGTCCCGGTGGGATTCCCGCATCAAAGCCAGCAGACGCACTGGCAGTCTGTGCGATGGTGTTTGGCGTTCTTGGAATCATTTGTATCCAGATTTTCTCACCCGTCGCTGTGATCTGCGGCCATATCGCCCTGAAGCGGGCGAATGAAAACGGAGATCGCTCGGCGAACAAGGGACTCGCCATCGCCGGCTTAGTGACCGGCTATCTCGGGCTGATGATCCTGATTGTCATTATCGCCATCTACGGATTCGCCTTTGCTGCAGCACTACTCGAAGAAACGCAGGGATAATTCCTTTAGGATAATACCTGAAAGCAAACATCCCCGGCTTCGTCTGAAGTGGGAAAACACTCTCACTTCATGAAAATCATCACCTCCCTCTTGCTGCTTCAAGCAATCGTGGCCTCGAGTTCGGCTTTTGATCATTCGGCATTCGACTCGGTCTTGAAAGCACAGGTCAACGACGCTGGCCAAGTGAACTACTCTGCTCTAAAAAAGGCTCACGGGCCAGTCGATGCCTACCTGCAACAAACTAGAGTTGTTTCCCAATCAGAATTTTCCGGATGGAGCGAGTCGGAGCGCCTCGCATTTCTGATTAATGTTTACAACGCAGAGACGCTGCAACTCATTATCGACAACTACCCTGTCACTTCGATCAAGAAGGTCGGCGGACTGCTTTCTTCGCCCTCGCCTCTATCGTGGGCATGCTTCCGGGAACTGTGATGTATGTCTATTTCGGATCTCTCGGAAATCTGCTAAAGAAGTCGGATAGCGCATCAACCCTTCAGATTGTAAACAAGATCGTGATCGGAGTTGTAACGATATTCATCACCCTTTGGGTTACTCGATTGGCTAAACAGGCGCTCAACGAAAAGACCGGCTTTGACGAGTAGGAACTTCTTACAAACTTCCCGCCTCCGTATGTCGAGCAATGTGTTTCGCGAGCAGGTCAAATTCGAGATTCACACGCGAGCCAGGTGCGACCGCCTTCAGGCTCGTGATCTCATGGGTGTGAGGAATGATCCAGATCACGACGGAACGGTCATTCAACTCAGCAACTGTCAGACTGATCCCATTTACACAGATCGATCCCTTGTGGACGACGAGGTGGGCGAACTCTCCGGGCAGCGCGACCTCAAGCCGATGGTCCTGCCCACTTGAATCGTAGCTTTTGACTTCCGCGCAGGCATCCACGTGGCCCTGCACAAAGTGGCCTGAGAGACGATCGCCAATTCGTAGTGATCGCTCCAGATTCACAGGGGCGAATTTGTGCAAATCACCCAGGTTGGTAAGTCGGAGCGTCTCGTGGAGCAGATCAAAGCGCATCGCTCCATTGGCCACTTCAGTGACTGTCAGGCACGCCCCGTTCACTGCGACACTCTCTCCCAGGTCGACCTCATTGGAGAACGAACTTTTCACCCACAACTCCGCGCCAGTCTCGACCGTAGCATATTCTGCAACCTCACCGCATTCTTCGACAATTCCTGTGAACATAGGAAAAGATAGCACAGGAGTCGCAAATGCGCTCGGTTCAGGGTGGGCAAGCCAGTTGATTTCTCTCTATTCTCCTGATCATGAGGATACTCCCGATTTTCTTTCTAGCCCTTCTTTTCCTGGTTCCTGCTTTTTCACAGGAAAAAGCCAAGGAAGCCAAAGCAGAGAAGCATCCTACGAATGCATTCCCTACCGTCGATATCCCAAGCTTCGAAGAAACACGACCCGATCCAGGCTTTGTCGATCTCTTCAACGGGAAGGATCTCGGCGGGTGGATCGATGTGAATACCTCGCCCGAAACCTGGTCGGTCAATGAGGAAGGCCTCCTCGTCTGCACCGGCCATCCCATCGGCGTGATGCGCTCAGATCGGATGTATGAAAACTTCATTCTCATCATCGAATGGCGGCACATGGAAGCGGGAGGCAACTCCGGCATATTCCTCTGGAGCGACGCTCGCCCGGAAGGGAATCGTCTCCCCATGGGCATGGAGGTGCAAATGTTAGAACTGGAGTGGCCTTTCATCCACGCTCAAAACGGTGTGCCTCGCCCGCTTGCTTATGTGCATGGGGAACTGTTCGGAGCAGGAGGCATGAAGGCTATCCCGGCAAATCCTCGCGGGACACGCAGCAAATCAGTCGAGCATCGCTGCCTCCCCAAAGGCCAATGGAATCGATACGTTGTCGTCGCGGTCGACGGAACAGTGAAGTTGTCAGTCAATGGCAAGTTCGTGAACAGCATTCGCGAAGCGCAATACCGAAAAGGTTACCTCTGCCTCGAATCCGAAGGGGCCCTCATTCATTTTCGCAAAATCCGAATTATGGAATTGCCCGGCGGCATGGCCGACGAGGAGTCGACGGTGAAGCCTGTGAAGTGAAGCGATGAGACTGCTCCTTTTTCTCCTGCTTGTCGGCCTGCCGCTCTCCCACATCGCTGCCGACCACGACCTCGTCATCACGGGTGGCCGAGTCATGGATCCAGAAACGGCTCTGGATGCAAAACGAAACGTAGGCATCACGGGCGGCAAAATAGGGTCCGACTGTCACCCATCCACCTCAGCCTCCCATTCCGCAGCCAGCGCTCGCATTTTCCGTGCCCGCTCGGGAAATTCCACGAAGCGATTTTTCTCCTCAACGGGATCGTCCCGCAGGTGAAACAAAAAGCTCTCCCCCTCCGCCTGATCGATCAGTTTCCAATCGCCTTTCCGGACGGCGACGCCTTCTTCGAATCCTTTGCGCTTCGGTCCGTGCTTTCTTCGCCAGAAAAGCGTTCGCTCAAACTCTTCTCTCTTCCCAGTGAGCACTGGCAAAAGATCTAGACCATCCTCGCCCTCAGGAAGCAGGTCGGCTCCGGCCATGCGAAGAAAGGTGGAAGTCCAGTCCATCGTGATGCCGATCTGGTTCGTCTCCGTAGCCTTCGCAATTTTCCCCGGCCACCTCACGATGCAGGGAACCCGCGTCCCGCCTTCCCAGATCTCTGATTTTTTCCCCGAGAAAGGAGCATTGCGGGCATGAACCGACCCACCGTTGTCGGAGGTAAACACAACGATCGTATCCGCAGCGAGCTCGTACTTTTCCAGTTCATCCAGGACCGCGCCGATCCCTTCGTCCATTCGCTCCACCATTGCGGCATAGGTCTCCCGGTCACCTTCCTGCCACGATTTCTTTTTCGGAACGACTTCTTTATCCTTATCGTTTGGTCCCTGAAACGGAAAGTGAGGCGCAGCATGAGAAAGGAAGAGAAAGAACGGCACTTCGTGATTTTTCTGGATAAAGCCGATCGCCTCTTCGGTGAAGAGGTCCGTCGAATACCCCTCTCGTTCGGTTGCCTCACTTCCGAGCCAGAGGTCGTGAACACCGATACGATCCATGTGTTCGAAGTAATGGTGATTACCACCCAGCAGCCCGAAAAAATAGTCGAACCCCTGCTGCAGAGGCTGCCGCTCAGAATCATATCCGACATGCCATTTCCCGACGAGGCCTGTCGCGTATCCCGCATCAGCCAGGGCGCTCGCTATCGTGGCGCCTCCTCCCGGCAGCCCGCGTCCCATCTCTTGGTAGTAAAGCGCATTGTCCATTCCGAAGCGCTGTTGGTAACGCCCCGTGAGAAATGCGATCCGTGTCGGAGAACAGACGGAGGCATTGGCGTAGAAATCCGTGAATCGGATCCCCTCGCTGGCAAGTCGGTCGAGATTCGGAGTCAAAATATCCCCGCACCCGTAGCAACCAAGATCTCCGTAGCCAAGATCGTCGGCCATGATGAAAACGATGTTTGGCTTCTCGTCGGCACCCATAAGCGCGGAAAATAGAAGGCAGGTTAGTGCCGTAGCAAATCGAATCATCGTAATCACTATCGTTCAGGTCAGACACGATTCAAATATGGGAACCAAAATCTGTGCGACCGCAGATTTGATTTCGAGCCGGTATTGTAGAAAGGTTCGCCAACTACCATGCGAATTTTATCCGGCATCCAGCCTAGCGGTCGTCCGCACATCGGCAATTACCTGGGAATGATGGAGCCATCGATCCGATTGCAGGACGAGGGCGACGCTTTCTATTTCATTGCGGACTACCACTCGCTCACATCGACTCACGATCCGGCGGTCCTTCGGGAAAACGTTCGCGGTCTCGCGATCGACTTTCTCGCCTGCGGCCTCGATCCGGAGAAGGCGACGTTCTGGCGCCAGTCGGATGTGCCCGAAGTGACGGAACTGGCCTGGATCCTCAGCTGCGTAACACCAATGGGAATGCTCGAGCGTTGCGTATCCTACAAAGACAAGATCGCGCAGGGAATTTCTCCTTCCCATGGACTCTTTGCCTATCCCGTTCTGCAGGCGGCAGATATTTTGATTTTCGATTCCAATGTCGTTCCCATCGGGAAAGATCAGAAGCAGCACATCGAACTGACTCGCGACGTCGCAGGGAAATTCAATGACCGCTACGGCGAAGATCTGCTCGTGATTCCCGAGCCCCAGATTCGGGAGGACACCGCAACCGTTCCCGGGCTCGATGGGCAGAAAATGAGCAAGAGCTACGACAACACGATCGATATTTTTGAGGAGACCGAGAAGAAGCTCCGTAAAAAGATCATGAAGATCGTGACGGACTCAACCCCGGTCGAAGATTCGAAAGACCCCGACGACAGCTATATCGTCGAACTGTTTCAGCTTTTCGCCTCGCCCGATGAGGTAGCGGAAATGAAGGACTCCTTTCGTACTGGCGGACAGGGATACGGTCACTACAAGCAACAACTCTTCGAAGCGATCCGCGATCATTTTGCCCCGATGCGGGAGCGTCGTGAAGAATTCGAAAGAGATTCCGCCTATGTCGACGGAGTGCTTGAAGACGGTGCGAAACGCGCCGGAGAGAAGGCACGCGAAGTGGTGGACCGTGTGCGAAGTGCGGTGGGGATGTGAAGGGGAAGGAAGAAAGGAATCTTCCAGTTACGAATCTTCCAGTAACGAATCATCCTGTACTCTGCCTGACCTGCATTGTTCCCAATGCAGCTATACCTGCCTCACTTAAAATACTTTTTCGGATCAACGGGCGGCTTTTTATTTGGCTCTTCTTTTTTTCCGTCGTCGCTTTTCTCCGCTGCCTTTTTCGGCATCGGTTTCTCTTCTCCTTTGTCTTCCTCAGCATTTGCAGCGCCTGGGGGTGGAAATTCTTCACCCTCTTCCAGAATTCGAACCTGATCCGGGGATGTCAGCTTGATCTGCGGCTTTTCCTTGTAGATCGAAACCAATCCGGTCACAGCGAGGCGCTTCTCATCATAAACATCGGCAGGCTCGCCATCTTCAAATTCGTCGACATCGCTTTTGAAAGTCACGAGGTAAAACTCGGCTCCCTTGAAGTTCACGAAATTCATCCCTGAAGAGGATTTTCCGCTGCCATGCGTTTCTCCGTATACGGTGATTTTTTGTCCATCTTTCGCCATCAACTCCTCCGTTTTATCAGCAGCGAGATAAATCGTAGCCGCATCGTCGGCAAAGGTAAGCGCGGGAACGGCGATTGCCGAAAGCAGGAGCAGGAGTCTGAGGGTGTTCATAGCTTGGGTCAGGAGTCAGGGTTGTAGATCGATTTCACCTGCCCGTCGGCGTAAACGACAGCGATCTCTTTTTCAGTGGCAGGAGCAATCTCCTGTATCACGATTACAGATTCAGCGATGGCGTCAAGCACAGGGCGGTCGTGCGGAACAATTTCAAAAGCGACAGGACGTCCTCCCGGATACGGGCTGCGGAGCAATTCATTCAATTCTGTCGTCGCGACAAAGCGGCCGGAAATTTGCTGCCACTCTGTCGGATATCGATTCGAGTTAGCCCGCGCATAAGCCTCGCAGGCGAGATAAAGCCGAGACGCCTTGTTCTGAGATTCTTTTCTCAGTCCCTCCTCCTGTCCGGTGCGCCACATATTCATCGCGGGAAACGACATCCCGACGACGAGCATGAGAACGGGAAACGACAGCATCGAACAATACCCCAAAGCCGTTCCGAAAGTTGCGAGGCCGCGTCCGCGAAGATCATTGGCCCCCGTCCAATAGCGCGCCGCATGCCCCACGATTGCTCCCAGTGCCGAAAGAAAAAGTCCGATCACGATCCAAAGCGTCGCGAAACCGATCAACGACAACACAAAGCTGGCGATCGCAGCACGCGACCAATGTTCGGCGTCAGATGAATGGGAGGAATGCGTCATATTTCCGTTCCAGAAAATCTGTATCACGATGCGTCGGTCGAGGAAACCCCTAACTCCTCGTCTTCTTGCTGTTCCTCAGAAGGGGGAATCCGGTGGAAAAGAAAGGTGATAATCAAAAACGCCACTGTCGCGAGGCAGGCACCATGGATCAATCCGCCTTCGAGACCGAATTTCGACACAATAAATCCAGCGGTAACTCCGCCGACAACGCGAGCGACTCCGCCGACCGCCATTGTAAAGACTCCCTGGATTGAATTGCGAAACTCATCCGTGGCAAGACGATTCAGAAACATGACCGGCCCAACGAAAAGCGCGACGACCTCAAGTCCGTGGCAAAGCTGAACCGCCACCGCGACCCAGGCGTAGGGAAAAAATGCGAGGAGAAACATGCGCACGACCATGCAGAAAAGCCCGGTAACGAGAATGCCCTTGAGGTGAATTTTTTTCTGCATCCACGGCATAATGATCGTGAACCCGATCTCGAGCACGACGCCGATATTGATGATCAGCCCGATGTGTCGTTTTGGAATCCCTACGACTTCATCAAGAAAATTTCCGATGAAGGCGTAGTAGGTCGTCGCAGCCATGAAGCCGAAAAACAATCCAATCGAAAGCCAGCGCGCGCTCGGAGAAAAGATCGCTGCCAGTGCATCGCGGGTCGGCAGTTTTTTTTCCGAGACAATCGGACGATCGACAGAAGGAAGCGTTCGAGAGTTTGCCAAGCTCAACAGACAGAAAACGACAGCGCAGGGCAGGATCGAAGCAGCTGTCGCCCCCTGTGAAAGCGGATAGAACAAAACCAGGCTCGGAAGAATGAACCCAACCGTTCCCCAGACACGCACTTGCGGGTATTCGACTTCCGGTTCCCCCCGTTTCCGAATCGTCTCGGCAAAGGAAAAAAAATATCCATCCTGCAGCGGAATCATCGCAACGAAGGAGAGCCCGTGAAAGAGAAAGAGCGCGAGCGTGATACCGATGTGATTCGAAAAATACATCAGCGAAAGCACGATCGAGCTGCACGTGTAGGCGATAGCGAGAATTTTCCGCGCATCGACATTGCGGTCCGCCAGCAGCGTAATGAGCGCCGGCGAGCAAAGCATCGGGATATTCATCAGGGACATCGCCAATCCAATCTGAAGAAAATCAAACCCGCCCTGCTCACGCAGAAACACCGTCATCAAAGGCATAACGCTGCCAATCACGGCATAGCTGAGAAAAAACTGACGGCGGAGAGCGTTCACAAAGATTGGATGTTGGTTTTTGGATCTTCGATTTTAGATGTTGGCCTGAGACCCCCGCTCGACCTTCTTTCTTACTCTCATTCTTAATCCTAGTCTTACTCTGCGCCTAACCGGAGCGTGTCCCTCCTTGAAATCCACAAAAAAACCTCGTCTTTCGACGAGGTTATCGGAAAATCTGCGGACCTGACAGGGCTAGGTCGGGCTTAATATCCTGTCGGATCTCGGACCAAACAGGGTTGGGTGCTCTCTCGCTTAAGCAGAAAGGCCGTTGATTTTCTGAGCGACGCGGCCTTTGAGGCGGCTAGCGGTGTTTTTGTGCATTGCACCACGCTTGGCGGCCTTGTCGGTTGCGGAAGCAAACTCGTCGTAGGCTTTCTTCGCTGCGGCCGAATCACCGGCTTCGACAGCTTCGAGTGCAGTACGACGTGACACTTTCACCCGATCCTTGAGGAGTCGGTTGCGAGCGGATGCCTTAGCGTTCTGGCGGACGCGCTTGAGTGCTGATCTGGAGTTTGCCATGAGAGTCGTCTATTCTTTTTGGATTCCCTTGTTACAAGGGCGCGGAACATACACGCTTTCTCTCAGCCGTCAAGGCCGAGTTCCGATGGCTCTGCGAGCGTGATGTAGTCTCGCTCGTATCCCGTCTCGGATAATACGTCGACTCCGGTCCGAAAATTGCCAACCTCGTTCCACACCGGCATCGTCGATGTAGGCTGAGCAGGCTCAAATACCATCGGCGGTGGTATAGGTTCGGTGACCGGTAGGGCCTGAATTGGCTCGCCCATTTCCTGACCTTTCTTTTCATCTCGCCAAAGCCCCTTTCGGACGATGAAAACCTTGGAGCCTTCGCCCACTTTGCCGTAGAGATCGATAACATCGCGGGATTTCATGCGCACGCAGCCGTAGCTGGCAGGTTTTCCGATATCGCGCTCCGCTGCCGTGCCGTGAATGTAGATGCAACGCGAGTAGGTGTTCTTGTTTTTCGGCTCTAGGCCGTTCAGCCATAGAATACGGGAAACAATCGGGTCGCGCCCCGGAGAATTAGGTTTCACAACTTCACCAGTCCATTTTCGGCTTCTAAATACGGCGCCTGCGGGCTTTCCGCCTCCCACTTTCTCTGCCACTTCCATTTTGCCGAGCGGTGTACGATAACTTCCCTTTTCGTTTCCGAGGCCAAATTTGGACGTGGAAATAGGATAGGTTTTTATCAATTCGCCTTTGCGATACAACGCCATTTTCTGCATTGGCACGGAGACTTCCATGACGTGCTGATCGTCGCGTTTCGCACTGGTCTGAACAGCACAGTTGGTGGTAAATAAGGAGAGGGTGAGCATGGATGCAAACCCGACCAGCCGGAGGTTTCTTTCTACAATCATTTCGGTTTTCGCAGCTATTGAACGTGTACTCGGGGTTCTGTATTAGAACTCCGCTGCGTATCCCGGTTTGTTGATTTTCCAGTGAGTGAGTGGCTGGATTGA
>ERZ1048068.1915-NODE-1915-length-15369-cov-12.152997_pt1 | contig 15369 bp, 17 predicted proteins | sample MGYA00383098_ERZ1048068 | MGnify/ENA primary metagenome ERZ1048068 (study PRJEB29581, sample SAMEA5548368) | metagenome | biome: marine; feature: coastal; material: water | depth 1 m | study: Short-term variability in the microbial, nano- and picoplankton... | reverse complement strand
ACTCTTTAGATATAAACCCTTCACTCATTAATTTTTCTTGGTACTGATTTAAAACAGAAGGATGTTTTGCAATTTTATTGTACATTTTTGGTTGAGTTGCTGACGGATCATCTGCCTCATTATGCCCCCTTCTTCTGTAACAAAATAAATCAATTACAACATCTTTATTAAACTTTACTCTGTATTTACAAGCTATCTTTACTGCTTTGACAACCATCTCAGGATCATCACCATTTACATGAATTACAGGTGCTTGAATCATTTTGGCAACATCAGTCGAGTAATCAGTTGATCTTGCATCACTCTTATTGCTGGTAGTAAAACCTATTTGATTATTCACAATTATGTGAATTGCGCCACCAACATTGAAACCCCTTGTTTGTGACATTTGCAGAGATTCCATCACAACTCCTTGCCCAGAAAAAGATGCATCACCATGAAGTAGAACTGGTACTACTTTTTTTCTATCGTTATCTCCCAGCCTATCCTGTCTCGCTCTTACTGAGCCAAGAACAACTGGGTCTACTATTTCTAAATGAGATGGATTGTTATTAAGAGATACATGAACCTCACCACCTGGTGTATCAATATTTGATGAGAAACCTAGATGGTATTTAACGTCCCCAGTATTTGCTCCCTCTAACTCTCCACTCTCATCAAATGCAGAAAATAAATCGGATGGAAGTTTTCCAAGAACATTTACTAATAAATTTAATCTTCCTCTATGCGCCATTCCAAAACATATTTGATTAGCGCCAAGACTTCCACAATTTTGAATAACAGCATCAACCAAAGGGACTAGTGCTTCACTACCATCTATGCCAAATCGTTTCATGCCAGGATATTTAGCTGCTAGATATTTAGCTAAGCCTTCGGCAGAATTTAATCTTTCATATATATGTAATTTTTCATTTTTTGAAAAAGAATAAGATTCAATTTTTGATTCAAATTTCTTCTGAAACCATCTTCTTTCATTTGAATTCATAATATAGTTATATTCAATGCCTATATTTCCACAATAAATTCTTCTTAAATCCTCAAGAATATTTCTTAAAGTTGATTTCTTTGAGCCAGAATTAAAAGTGTCTGTATAAAATTCAGTATCCAAATCATCTTCTGTTAATCCATGAAACTCAATTTTTAGATCCTCTATAGGATTTCTCTCCATCATACCTAATGGATCTAAAGTCGCCTCTTGATGTCCTCTGTTTCTATATGATTGAATTAGTCTTATTACTTTTCCTTGTCTTTCATCAATTTCTTCTTTTATAGATACAGCCCCTCTTGAAAGATTTTTAAATTCATCAATTATGTTTTGATGCGATATGTCTCCAATGCCATTATGTTCACTAGGGAGATTTAAAAAGAAATCAGACCATTCTTTTGAAAGATTTTCTGGATTTGTTAGATATATTTCATATAGGGTCTCAAGGTAGGCCGCATGTCCTGCTGACAAATGTGAACTCCCCCATAGTTCTTGCATTGATTGAGTCATCGCTATTTAATTCATAACCCCATCTGATGTAATAATTTTATCTTTATCTTTTAAAAGCATTGTTTTTATTTCACCAATAGCTTTATTTGGATTTAAGCCTTTTGGACACACACTTACGCAGTTCATAATTCCATGACATCTATAGACACTAAATGGATCTGATAATTCATCAAGTCTTTCATTTGTTTTAAGATCTCTTGTATCAGCAAGGAATCTGTATGCTTGAAGTAAGGCAGCTGGACCTAAAAACTTATCAGGGTTCCACCAAAAAGATGGGCAACTTGTTGAGCAGCATGCACATAATATACATTCATAAAGACCGTCTAATTTATCTCTATCCTCAGGTGACTGGAGTCTTTCTTGCTCAGGAGCAGTTGTGCTATTTTGTAAAAAGGGTTTGATTTTCTCATACTGAGCATAAAATTCTGTCATATCAACTACCAGATCTCTTATCACAGGCAGTCCAGGCAATGGCCTAAGTTCTATTTTATTATTTTTTAAAACTGATGAAATCGGCGTGATACAAGCAAGACCATTTTTTCCATTAATATTCATACCATCAGATCCACAAACACCTTCTCTACAGGACCTTCTATATGAAATAGACTCATCTTGTTCTTTAAGAAGATGAAGCAAGTCTAAAACCATAATATCTTTTATAGGTTTTTTTATACTATAGCTTTTAATATAAGGAAACTTATCCTGTTCAGGATTGTATCTATACATATTAATTTCAAGTGTGTCTTTAGTCATTTAATAAGTCCTTACGATTGGAGGAAATGCTTCAACTTCAGAGGGGCTAAAGTTAACATCTCTTTTTGAAATTGACTTTGATTGAGGGTCATAGAGCGAATGAAATAACCAATTCTCATCATCTCTATCAGGATAGTCATCTCTTGCATGAGCTCCTCTACTCTCATCTCTACTATAAGCAGCAATAGCTGTCGCTTCGGCAACTTCAAAAAGGTTTTGAAGTTCAATTGCCTCAACCCTGCTTGTATTGAAAGCATTGCTTTTATCTTTTAAATGCAGATTATTAACTTTTTCTCTTATCTCATTAAGTTCATTTAGGCCTTTTTCCATAAATTCACCACGTCTGAATACTCCAAAGTAACTTTGCATACAATCTTGGAGCTGCTTCTTGACTTGCGATGTATCATATCCACTATTAGATTCATTTAATTTATTTAGCCTTTCTAAAGCACCGTCAATATCATCTACATTTGCAGACTTGACTCCTCCACCGGATTTAATTTCTTCTTGAATAAACATTCCAGTAGCTCTTCCAAATACAACCAAATCAAGCAAAGAATTCCCACCCAATCTGTTTGCTCCATGAACCGATACACATGCGGCTTCTCCAGCAGCAAATAAACCTGGCACTATCGAATCTATTTCATTTATTCTATTGAATGCCTGTCCATTGATATTTGTAGGAGTTCCTCCCATCATATAGTGGCAGGTAGGAACTACGGGTATAGGCTCAAATATTGGATCTACATGAGCAAAAGTTCTAGATAGTTCACATATACCTGGAAGCTTCGCATTTAACACATCAGCACCTAAATGGTCTAATTTTAAATAAATATGATCTTTGTTTTCTCCACACCCTCGTCCTTCAAGTATTTCCAAAACCATAGATCTTGCAACTACATCTCTGCCAGCTAAATCTTTTACATTAGGTGCATACCTTTCCATAAATCTTTCGCCATCTTTGTTGACTAAGTAACCTCCTTCCCCTCTACATCCTTCTGTAACTAAAGATCCAGCACCATAGATTCCTGTTGGATGAAATTGCCACATTTCCATATCTTGAGCAGGGAATCCAGCTCTTAGTGCCATAGCTAAACCATCACCAGTATTAATTAATGCATTAGTAGTTGAGGCATAGATTCTTCCAGCACCTCCAGTAGCCATTACGGTAGATTGGGCCTTTAGATATGCAACTTCACCATATTCAATAGAAAAAGCAATGACTCCTGTAACTTCATTTTTATCATTTTTAACAATATCAACGGCAAACCATTCATTAAGAAAATCTGTACCTTCTTTTACATTATTTTGATAAAGCGTGTGAAGCAATGCATGACCTGTTCTATCTGCAGCTGCACATGTTCTCGCAGCTTGACCGCCTTTTCCAAAATCTTTTGACTGACCTCCAAATGGCCTTTGATATATTCTTCCATTGTCAAATCTAGAAAATGGTAATCCCATATGTTCAAGTTCAAAAACTGCCTTAGGGCCCTCTGAACAAAGATACTCAATTGCGTCTTGATCACCAATAAAATCTGCACCTTTGACTGTATCATACATATGCCATCTCCAATCGTCATTTGGATCTGCGCTTTGAATAGCACATGTTATGCCTCCTTGGGCTGAGACTGTATGAGACCTTGTTGGAAATACTTTAGAGACTACTGCTGTTTTTAAGCCAGATTTGGCAAGCTCTAAAGATGCCCTCATACCAGAGCCACCCCCGCCAATAATTAAAGCATCAAATTCTAAAGTTTTAATATTTGAAGAATTATAGTTTGTCATATTTAAAACCAGATAATTGAAAAATAAAGAAAAATGATAACCAAACCCAAGATAAAAAAAGAAGTTTCATATATTTTTCTAATGATGTCAGCACTGTTACTAAGTCTAATAGAGATAAAACCTAAAGTTCTTTTTGTTAAATAATCAGTCCCAACTGTCCAAAGTCCAATAAAAGCATGAATGCATACTAACAGTATAAAAATTGATAATAGAGCCTTGAACCAAGAAGAAGTAGTTATAAAATTAAATGATAGGCTGGAAGTCCAAAATAGATACTCGACATAACCTAAAAAAAATAAAAAGTAAAAAGCAGTATAACGCTGCAGAAACCATGATAATTTTCCAATATTCATAGCATTATCCAAATAGTTGCAATTGCATTTAATAAAAATATAAATAAAGTTATAACTGCTGAACGAAATGACGAAGTAAGAGTTTCATTCAAAAAATGAAAATCCATCAACATATGCCTTGTACCTGTAAAAATATGATATTGAAATATTAAAACCAGGACTATGAAAGCCAATTTAAGGGTTAAACTATTTGAATAAAATTTAATGAAACTATCATATGAATCCTGACTTTCAAATATTAAAGATAAGGCAATTGCAGAAATTGGAAGTACTAAAAAAAATATGAGTATTCCACTAATTCTGTGAGTAATTGAAAGCAATGCAGACAAAGGGAGCTGTATTTTAAATAGATTAATATTTATTGGTCTTTTATGTGTCATTCAGAAAGTGACAAATGTCATTTTTTATGTGCTTTTATGCCATAATTATAACTGATTATAAGGAATTTAAATAATTGAATTGTTAAAAAAATAAGAAATATACTTATTTTTTTCTCCTAACATGCTTCATCATTCTTTGTCTCTTTTTAACTTGTCTTTCAGTTAACTTATTCACCTTATTTTCAAATGGATTTTCTGACTTCCTAAAAATTAGTTTAAGCTGAATACTTTGGAGCTTTAAAGATGCCCTAAATGAATTTTCTAAATATTTCCTATAGTTTTGTGGTATTTTTTTATCTTGATTTGAATGAACAATTAAAGTTGTAGGATTAATGCCCCCAAAGTGAATATGTTTTAATTTTAATTGCCTTCCTCCGACAGATGGAGGAGCACTTTGTGATGTAAACTTCTTTAATAATTTATTTAAAGATGCTGTAGTATATTTTTTTTGAGCTCTATCAATTACATTATTAGTTACCCTAAACAGTCTTTTAAGGCCAGTACCTTTAATACCTGAAATTTCTACTTTAATAAAATCAGCTACAAAGTTCGACTGAGCTCTTTTAGATTCGTACAACTCCTCTTTTTCTTTTTTAGAGAGTAAATCCATTTTATTTAAAGCTACTACAGTAGGCTTACCCATTTCACATATCATATTTATTATTTTAAGATCTTGATCAACCAGGCCCTCTGCTGCATCACAGATAAAAATTACAACATCACACTCTTCAACTGAATGCATTGCTCGGACATAAGAAAAATATTCTATTTTATGAGCACTTCGGTATCCTTTTCTAATTCCAGCAGTATCTATAAATATAAAATCATCTTCATTGACAGAGAATGGAATACTTATTGCATCAATTGTTGTTCCGGCTATTTCTGAAACAATAAGTCTATCTTCATTGATAAATTTATTGATAAAGGTAGATTTTCCAGCATTGGGTCTTCCTAATACTGCTATTTTTTTACCTGAAGGAATTTTAATTTTTTCTTCTGGTAAAGATTGTTTAATATAAGATCTAAGATCTAATATATTTTTAGAATGCTCAGCACTTATCTCAAAAATATCAGTAATGCCTTTTTTGATTAAATCTTCTCTTATCAAAGATTCAGATTTTTTATCTATTTTATTTAGTGCTGTAATAAATTTTTTATCTAACTTTCTTAATCTAGTGAGTATGTCTAAGTCTTCTTTGGTTAAATTTTGAGAGCCATCTAGTAGAAAAAGTATTAAACTTGATTCTTCTGCAGCTATCCACGCCTGCTCAGCGATGTCTTCTTTTAAAATAGAATTATCTTGTGCAATGCCACCAGTATCAATTACCAAACTTTTTTGATCTCCAAAAGAAATGTATCCATAATTTCTATCTTTTGTTAAACCAGAAAAATCAGAAACTATGGCTTGTCTTGATTTAGTTAACTTATTAAATAAAGTTGACTTTCCGACGTTTGGTCTTCCTATGATTGCAATTGAGGTAAACATTATTAATTAGCATCTTATATGCTTAATGAAAATAAATTAAATGCCTCATCAAGAACATAGAAGTTCTTGCTCCTGCTTATAATTTTTTTTATTGGTTTCCTTGATATCTTCTTTCTTCCAATTGTTTTACCATTAAGAGGGTCAATAATATGAATATAACCTTCAAAATCTCCAAAAACTAGATACCCGTTAAAACTGACTGGATTTGACAAACTTCTATTAAAATACTCATTAGATTCCCAAGATTCTTCTAAGTTTTTACTAGCAAAGGTTTTAAGATTTGATTTAGACTCAACAAGAATTATTAAGCCTCTCATTAATAAAGGTGAATAAAAAGAAGATGCTTCGGACTGCCAAATAGATCTTTTTTGAGCAATATCAAATATATTAATGTTACCTTGATAATTAGTAGTAAAAATTAAACCATTATCAACAACTGGGCTTGAGTCAGAATCAATAAGGTTTTCAAGCTCAGATGAGCCAGTTACATAAGAAATAGCTCCATCCCAGACAGGATATCCTGAGTCTAATTCAAACACACCAAGTCTACCATTATCAAAAGTTGCATAAACCATATTGTTATCTATGACAGGACTGCTACTACCTCTAATAGTTAAAGCTGGTAGCTTTGATCTATATGACCAGACAATTTCACCAGATGTTTTATCAAGCCCAAGTAATTCACCTGAGCCTGTTTTTACAACTACAAATTTAGTATCTATTGTAGCCGGCGCCAATACTTCGCCCTTTACATTAGATGTCCACAAAGTAGATCCATTATTTTGATCTAAACTTATAACGTTTCCATCGACATCTGCAATAATCAATATTCCAAAACCAGCAGATATTCCAGCTGATAGAAGATTTGTTTCTTTAGTCCATTTAGTTTTTCCAGTTAAGGAATTAATTGATTTAATGTTTCCAGAAGAGTCAGCAAAATATATATCATCTCCAGCAAATGATGGAATAAAATTTCCTAATGAGTTATCGCCTGAAAATGAAATATCCCAATTGACGTTAATATTTTTATTGTTAGCAACTTTTTCTAATTTTCTAGGTTCATCTAGCTCGAAATCATTTTCTTCACTTTCCCAAAATTTTAAAGAGCTTAATGAAGAACATGATGATAATAGTGACCCTAAAAATATAATCAAAAAATAATTTAGAGCTTTAGATTTCTTAAATTGCTGATACATTTTTAGTTTATAAAGATAGATTTGATATTTTCATTGCAACTATTAAAATAGATGTTTCATCAGAATACTGTTCTTTTGCAAGTAAATATTGTTCTTTTGCAAGTTGGTTTTTTTCTTGTTTATTTAAAATATCACCAGAAAGCTCATGAATCATAGGGCTTGAAGAAGAAGAATATTTTTCAAGCATTTGTAATGCTGAATCATAGTTTTTATCCACATAAAGCAATCTTGCGGCATTGACTCTGGCAATCTTATTAAATAAGTCATTCCCACCAATACCATCGGTTATGTCTATAAGTAATTTAAAGAATTCTAGAGATTTGGTAAGCTCTCCTAATCTTGCATATGATGAAGCTTGATTAAGTAATGCAACTTTTGTGTATCCAGTGTTTTTATAGGAATCTACGAGTTCATTAAATAGCTGATCAGACAACATCTGGCCTTCTTCCGTTTCTATTTCTTGCGCGATCCAATCATTATAAATCTTTGCTGCTTTTTCATTATTGACTTTTGATAGCTGATTTAAAATAATAAAACTAGATACTGCTATTATTAATATTGCAGTAAGTACTAAAATGTAATTACGATACTTTTCATAAAAATTTCTTACTGATGCTAATCCAGCATTGTGTTCGTATACTTCATTCATAATTATTCTTATTCCTAAATAGTTTGATAGAAACTGTATAACTCATTAATTGAGACAGTTTGCTGATCTTTAAGTTCATCATTTAAATGCTTTATAACAGCAGTGTTATTTTTTAACTCATCTTCACCAATGATGATTGCATAATCTGCATTATCTTTATTAGCTCTTCTTAATTTTGATTTAAGACTACCTTCTGATAAATGAATATCTAAAACTATCTTTTTATTTAAAGACCTAAGTTGGTGGGCTATTTTATATGCTTTTGACTCTAAATTACTAGTAACCACAAGAAATGAAACAATTTTTCTAGATGGAGCATCGATGCTAACCAAATCCGCAAATCTCTCTATTCCTAACGCCATTCCGATTGATGGCAAATCTTTGCCCCCTAGCTTTTTACAAAGATGATCATATCTGCCACCTCCTAAAAAAGAATCTTGAGCACCTAGCTCTGATGAAATAGCCTCAAATACGAATCCAGAATAGTAATCCAAACCTCTCACTAATGAATAATCTATCTCAATATTGCATAAATCTGAAAATTCATTTTGAATTGACCTTAATAAATTTATAGATGTTTTATCTATAAAGTCTTTAATTGAAGGAGCATTTTTTAATAATTCTTGTGTTTTTATACTCTTGCTATCAAGAACCCTTAAAGGATTTTTACTGAGTCTTTGAAGATCTTTATTATCTAACGAATCTTTAAATGGCTGAAGATACTTAACAAGTGCATCACAGAATGCGTGTTTGTTTTCTTTTGTTCCAAGATGATTAATCTTTATTGAACAATTTTGTAAATTAAATCTATTAATAATTGTGCATACTAGGGAAATCATTTCAAATTCTGGAAATCCTTCTTTTATTCCAAGTATTTCTACACCAGCTTGATTGAATTGCCTATATCTACCTTTTTGAGGTCTTTCATACCGCCACATTGGACCCATATACCAAAGTTTATGCGATGTTTGATCTAATTTTTTTTCTATAATAGACCTTATTACACTTGCTGTACCTTCTGGTCTTAGAGCAATAGCTTTATCATTTCTATCATTAAATATATAAATTTCTTTATTAACAATGTCTGATGTATTGCCAACTGATCTGTTAAAAAGATTTGCATCCTCAAGAGCGGGTGTTCTTATCTCATCTAGCTTATAACTAATAAAAATTTCTTTAATTATTTGCTCTACTTCAAAGAGCTTGAAAGATAAATTATTTTTATCGCCATCACTATGATGGTCTGGCATGCCGGTCAATGATTTAATCTTGTCCAATTTAGCTCCTTGCTATTATTTCTGTTGAATTTCTTAGTGAGAGTTTTTCTCTAACCTTTTCTTCGATTTCTTCAACAAGATTTTCACTACTAATTTTTTTATCAGGAGCGCCATCAACATATAATAAATTACTTGGGCTTGCTCCGGTAAGACCTATTTCTGCTGCTTTACTCTCACCTGGACCATTTACATAACATCCAATAATAGCGACCTCTATATCTTCAGAGATGTCTTCAAGTCTTTCTTCTAATTCATTTACGACCTCTATAACGTTAAAGTTTTGTCTTGAACAGCTTGGACAAGCGATAATTTTAACCCCTCTACTCCTGATATTTAGACTTTTTAAAATATCCCAGCCTACTTTAATTTCATCAACAGGATCAGATGCTAGAGAAATTCTAATAGTATCTCCAATACCTTCCGACAAAAGCATACCAACACCAATGGATGACTTTACAGTTCCTGCCCTATAACTTCCAGCTTCTGTAATTCCAAGATGAAGAGGTTGCTTAATTAAATTAGATATTTTTCTATAAGCCTCAACCGTCATTTCAATATTCGATGCTTTTAGGCTCATTTTATAATTTTCAAAATTAAATTTATCTAAGATATCAACATGTCTTAAAGCAGACTCGACTAAGGCATCAGCATTGGGTTCTCCATATTTTTTTTGGAGATCTTTTTCTAATGATCCTGCATTAACTCCAACACGAATGGGAACATTATTATAGATAGCTGCTGAAATGACTTCCTTAATTTTTGATTCTTTTCCAATGTTACCAGGATTTATGCGCAAACAATCTGCACTATCGGCAACCGCAAGAGCAATCTTGTAATCAAAATGAATATCTGCAACAAGCGGAATAGCTACAGCACTTTTTATTTCTTTGAAGGCCTTTGCTTCATCAAACCCTGGAACTGAAACTCTAACTATGTCTGCTCCAGCTGCTTCTAAATCATTGATCTGTTTTACAGTTGACAAGACATCACATGTATCAGTATTTGTCATTGATTGAATAGCTATTGGATTAGATCCACCTATTGAAACATCGCCAACGTTGACAACTTTTGTATCTTTTCTAGTAATCCAGTTACTCATCATTAAAAATAATAGTATTTACTCTAAGTCTATTAGCATTAGTAATAAAATCAATGCTATCCCTATTATATGTTCCCTTTATATGGTCGGCATTTCCAACAACAACCTTGAAGGGTTTTTTAATATCTAGCAAATAGGTATCATCTGATTTAAAGAGTTGGTTTGCAACTAATTCATCTCCTGAGTAAACCTCAATCCAGCATTCATCTGAAAAAGTTAAAGTTAATCTATTTTCTATATAATTATTCGTTTTATCAGCCTCTTCATATAGCTCTGTAGAATCTATTAAATTGTCAGTTACTTTCAAGTTAGTATTTATTGGTATTTCTTTTATATCAGTATTTTTAATATCATCCAGAGTGCTTTTTGAAACATCTTCACTATCTATTTGATTAAAAAAGAAGTTCTTGGATAAAATAAATAATATAATAAATATGACTAATATCACCGCACCTTTTTTTATATTGGGTGTTAATGAAGAATTAAATTTTGTTATTGATTTTTCAATGATTTCAGATTTTCTTAAGTTTTCATCATAAATTGATGGGAAGTCACAACTAAGAGATAAGAAATCTTGATATTTTATAAAATAAGCTCTAGCAAAACTCTCGCTTGGAAAAATAGAATAGTCACCAGATTCTATGGCTTCAATATATTTTATATTCATAATAGAAGCTTTAGCTACTTCATTTTTACTAAGGCCAGCTTTTATTCTTCCTGCTTCAAAGACTTTTCCAATTTTTACAGAATTTGCTGACTTTGCTTCTAGTGTCATGATATGGATTGATGAGATATAAGTTTTTTTCCTTTAACTGATTTAACTAATTTACCAACCAATTGCCCACAAGCTCCGTCCACAGCATCACCCCTAGTCACCCTAAGTGTTGTTATAAAACCCTTATTCATTAAAACCTTTTTAAAAACTTCTATATTTTTATTATTAGATCTTTTATAGTTTGAGCCATCAAATGGATTAAATGGTATCAAATTTATTTTACATGAAATGTTTGATAACAACTTTGCTAACTTTTTAGCAAGCTCCTCAGAATCATTAACTCCATCTATAAGAACATATTCAATAGTAATACTTCTTTTACCATCATAAAAATCTAGATACCTGTTGCATGACTTCATTAATACGCTAATTGGGTATTTTTTATTAATTGGAACTATTTCATCCCTAAGCTCATTAGTTGGAGCATGAAGAGATATTGCAAGTGATACGTCAATCTCATTAAAAAGCTGATCAATTTGCGGAGTAATTCCAGAAGTACTAATTGTAATTCTTTTTCTGGATAGGCCATATGCAAGCTGTTCTTTCATTATTTTTGCTGATTCAATCACTGGTATAAAATTAAGTAAAGGTTCACCCATTCCCATAAAAACGACATTCGTTATTAGAGGTTCATTATTGCTACTAAAGTTTGCAAGCCAAAGCTGGCCAATTATTTCATCTGCAGTTAAATTTTTTTCGAAGCCCTGAGCTCCAGTTGCACAAAATGTACACTGAAGTGCACAACCAGCCTGTGAAGAGATACACAATGTCATTCTTTTCTTTTCAGGTATCCTTACCATCTCAACCATTGAACCTGATTCGAGTTTTACTAAATACTTAATAGTCCCCTCAGGAGAAGTATGAATTTCTTCAATTTTTGGTGGTAATAATATAGCCAAAGACTTTAGTCTAGATCTCAAGTGTTTATTAAAATCAGACATTTCTTCAAAATCTAGAATACCTTTTTGATGGACCCATTTAATAAGCTGTTTAGCTCTAAACCTTGGTTCACCAATTTTTGCAAAGAAATCTTCTAGAGATTGAAGTGAAAACCCTAAAAGATTTACCTTTTTCTCAGACAAATTTATTTAGATACTATTTCTTCATCTTTGAAAAAATAATTAATCTCCCTCACTGCACTTATTTCTGAATCGGATCCATGAACAGCATTAGCATCAATACTGTAAGCAAAATCAGCCCTTATAGTTCCAGGAGCAGCATCTTGAGGATTTGTATTTCCCATTAGCTCCCTATTTTTTATAATAGCTCCCTCACCTTCGAGGACTTGGACAAATACTGGGCCTGAAGTCATAAATTTCTTTAAATCGTTAAAAAATGGCCTGCCTTCATGTTCAGCATAAAAACCTGATGCCGCTTGGTCATCAAGTTGTATTAGCTTGCCAGCTATTAAATGAAGACCATTTTCTTCAAATCTTGAAATTATTTTTCCAATGATATTTTTAGATACTGCGTCAGGTTTAATAATAGATAATGTTTGTTCAATTGCCATGTTTAAATTCCTTATAAAAAATTTTAGCTATTATATGGGACTTATAGATATTCTTCTATCCATAACATCTGAATAGCTTCAAGAATTTTTTCATTTGAACTTTGTGGATCGCCATTAAAATCGTCTAATTCACATATTTTTTTATGCAGATCAGGAAAACTAATCCATTGAGGATCAATTTCAGGAAATTTATCGAATAACTCCATAGCTATTTCATTTGTATCAAGCCATTCTATATTAGTCATTAGTGATTTTCTGAGACCATATTTATATTATATTTAGGTACTTCTATTTCTATGTCTTGGTCTTTTGGAAAGGCCTGACAGCTTAATCTTGAGGTTTGTTCAAGGCCCCATGCTTTATCTAATAAATCCTCTTCTATGTCACTTGCATCATCAAGGCTTTCAAAGCCTTTTCTTACAATACAATGACATGTCGTACATGCCGCAGACATTTCACAAGCATGCTCTATCTGAATTCCATTTCTTAGTGCTGCCTCGCATATTGTTTCATCTGGAAGACTTTCTATAGTAATACCCTCTGGACATAATTCCTCATGAGGTAAAATTTTAATTCTACTCATTAATTATATTGTGAAGCTTTCACCACATCCGCAAACAGCTTTAGCATTTGGATTAATAAATTTAATACCTTGATTTAATCCGTCTTTTTTGTAATCGACCAAACTTCCTTTTAAGAAGCTAAGACTGTTGTGATCAACAAAAATTTTACAGCCATTTTGATCAAAAATTATCCCATTACTTTCAAAGTTATCAACAAAATCAAAATAATACTCATAACCTGAGCATCCAGCCTTTCTTACTCCAATTTTAATACCTTCCCCTTTGCCCCTATTTTTTAAGCTAGATATAAAATGATTAATGGCCTCATCTGAAAAATTTAAATCTGATGAACTGAAAACTCTCATAATGTATTTATTGTTTAGATTCGTAATCTTCGATTGCTTGTTTAATTGAATCTTCTGCAAGCACCGAACAATGTATCTTAATTGGAGGTAGCTCTAAAGCATCAACAATTTCTTTATTTTTTATCTCTTTCGCTTCCTCTAATGTCTTCCCAATTAACATCTCAACAAGCTCACTAGATGATGCTATAGCTGAGCCACAGCCATAAGTCTTAAATTTAACATCTTTAATAACATGGGTATTACCTGATGGTTCGCATTTGATTTGTAATTTCATAACATCTCCACATGCTGGAGCTCCAACCATACCCGTTCCAATATTTTCTTCAGATGGATCAAATCTCCCAACATTAAAAGCCTTAGGATTGTTTAAAGTATTTTCAAATTTATCTACAACTTTTTTACTATAAGCCATAATTTATCTCCATATTTAGTGTGCATCCCATTTTACTGTGTCTAGATCAATTCCGTCTAAATGCATCTCCCATAAAGGTGAAAGCTCACGCAACCTATCTACAACATTATGTAAAATAGATAATGTATTATCTACTTCGTCATCATTCGTAAATCTTCCAAAAGAAAATCTTATTGAGCTATGTGCCAACTCATCTTTTCTTCCCAAAGCCCTCAATACATATGATGGCTCTAGACTTGCAGATGTACATGCAGACCCTGATGAGACCGCAATATCTTTTAGTCCCATGATGAGCGACTCTCCTTCAACGAAATTAAAACTTATATTGAGTATGTTAGGTACTTTATTGTTAATGTCTCCATTAATATAAGCATGTTCAATTTTCATAGCTTCTTTAAGAAATTTTGTATGAAATGCTGAAACTTTTGCATGATCTTCTTTCATTTCTTCTTTAGCAATTCTGAATGCTTCACCCATACCTACTATTTGATGTGGAGCTAGTGTTCCTGATCTCATGCCTCTTTCATGGCCACCGCCATGAATTAAGGCCTCAATTCTAACTCGAGGCTTTCTTCTAACAAACAATGCGCCAATTCCTTTTGGACCATAAGTTTTATGCGCTGAAAATGACATTAGATCTACAGGTAAAACTGATAAGTCAATTTCAACTTTACCAGTACTCTGAGCTGCATCTACATGAAAAAAAACACTAGAATTTCTTGTGATCTCGCCGATTGCATCTAAATCATTTAAAGTGCCAAGCTCATTATTGATATGCATTAATGAAACCAATATTGTATTTTCTTTAATGGCATCTTTAACTTGACCAGGGTGAATAATACCTCCATCATCAGGTTCCAAATAAGTTACCTCAAAGCCTTCTCTTTCAAGTTGTCTACATGGATCAAGGACAGCTTTATGTTCTATTTTTGAAGTAATAATATGATTACCCTTTGATTTATAGAATCTTGCAACACCTTTGACAGCCAAATTATCAGCTTCAGTAGCCCCTGATGTCCAGACAATTTCTCTTGGATCACAGTTAACTAAATTTGCGACATGCGATCTAGCTTCTTCCACTGCATCATCAGCCTTCCAGCCATATCTGTGTGAGCGTGAAGCTGGATTACCAAACTCCCCATCTGGAGTTAAGAATTGCATCATTTTTGATGCAACCCTTGGATCAACAGGAGTTGTGGACGCATAATCTAGATATATTGTTGAATTGATAGTCATAATATTTCTCTTAACTCTATATATGGGTTTTTATT
>ERZ1048068.1911-NODE-1911-length-15394-cov-5.263251_pt1 | contig 15394 bp, 16 predicted proteins | sample MGYA00383098_ERZ1048068 | MGnify/ENA primary metagenome ERZ1048068 (study PRJEB29581, sample SAMEA5548368) | metagenome | biome: marine; feature: coastal; material: water | depth 1 m | study: Short-term variability in the microbial, nano- and picoplankton... | reverse complement strand
GAGGAAAAGCCGTCGGCAGACAAAGAGGAAAAGCCGTCGGCAGACAAAGAGGAAAAGCCGTCGGCAGACAAAGAGGAAAGTATAGATATAAAGAGATCTTCGAAAGTTAAAACAATGAATACGGTGTTAATAGATATTATGGAAGAATTGGCTGATATTATGATGCGGCAAGGAGAGCCATTCAAAGCAAGGGCTTATAAGAAAGCATCAGAAAGTATAATGGCATTTCCAGATGAAATCACAAATGTAAGTCAATTAAAAGGACAATCTGGCATAGGTAAAACAATCATGGAAAAATTGGAAGAGTATCAAAAAACAGGTACGTTACGTGTATTAGAACGAGAACGCCAAAATCCCATGAATTTATTTACAAAAATATATGGTGTCGGGCCTAAAAAAGCAAAACAATTAATTGATGATGGTATCAAAACCATTTCTCAACTAAAAGAAAACAAGGATAAACTAAACGATACACAAAAAATAGGATTAACATATTATGAACCTATCCAAAAACGCATCCCTAGAAGCGAAATAGAAGAATATAATAAGGTTTTTGATAAAATATTCCAAGAAGTCGCACCTGAAAAAAGTAAATATGAAATAGTTGGTAGTTATCGCAGACAAGCTAAAACATCTGGCGACATAGATATTATTATCACAAACGAAAATAATAATGTTGATGTATTTAATAAATTTTTAGATAAATTAGTAGAGAAAAAAATAGTCATTGAGGTATTGACGCGCGGCAAAACAAAAAGTCTTACTATAGGACAATTACCTAATTCAATACCAAGACGATTAGACTTTCTTTATACATCGCCTGACGAATATGCATTTGCTACATTGTATTTTACCGGGAGTAAAGCATTTAACACTGTAATGCGTCAACGTGCGTTAGATATGGGATATAGCTTAAACGAGCATGGGTTTTCAAAAATGTCATCCGGTAAAAAGGGGGAAAAATTGGAAACATTATTTCCCACAGAACAATCTATATTTGAGTTTTTACATATGAAATATAAAGAACCGGTTCAAAGAGAAGGGTATAAATCTGTCGAACTTTTACATAGTTCTCAAGAATTAGTAGCACAAGATAAAAAGGAAACTATGAATGCTAGCCCCGCTACAAAAAAAAATAAAACTTTAAAAGTAAAAACACATACTAGTAAAAAGGAAACCTATATGGACCATATAGACCATTTCAAAAAAGATGGAATAGACGCTTTAAATATGTTAAAAGAAAATGAATTAGTAACCATGTTGGATGAATCGACAAAAGCATATTATAATGAAAATTCACTCATGACCGACAATGAGTTTGATATAGTAAAGGAATACGTAGAAAAGAAATATCCGAGTAACAAAATATTAGAACAAATAGGAGCACCTGTAGCGACTAAAAACAAAGTTACATTACCATACAATATGCCGTCTATGGATAAAATAAAACCTGATACAAATGCTCTACGTAAATGGAAGGATACATATTCAGGTCCATATGTCTTATCTGCAAAGTTAGACGGTATTAGTGCATTGTATTCTACGGAAAATAATGCAAAAAAATTATATACACGTGGTAACGGATCGGTCGGACAAGATATTAGTCATTTAATAGAACATTTAAATCTGCCAACTACTGAAAATATAACCATACGTGGTGAATTAATTATGAAAAAATCTACTTTCTTAGAAAAATATAAAGACAAATTTTCAAATTCGCGTAATTTAGTTTCAGGATTAGTAAATCAAAAAAAAATAGAACCAGAAAAATTTGCAGATGTAGATTTTGTAGCATATGAAGTTATACGTCCTTCTATGAAACCAAGTGAACAGATGAAATTTATGGAACAACATGTAAAATATACTGTGATTAATGAAGTAAAAGAAGAAATTACAAATGAATTATTATCCAATATATTGATAGATTGGCGTGAAAATTATGAGTATACTATAGATGGCATTATCATAGCAAATGATGTAATCTATGAACGCACCAAAGAAAATCCAAAACATGCTTTTGCTTTTAAAATGGTATTATCAGATCAAATAGCGGAAGCAAAAGTATTAAATGTATTATGGTCGCCAAGTAAAGACGGTTATTTGAAACCTCGTATTCAAATAGAGCCGGTTGTTTTGGGTGGTGCAAAAATCGAGTATGCAACTGCGTTTAATGCGGCTTTTGTAGAAGAAAATAAATTAGGTATTGGTGCTTTAGTAAAATTAGTTCGTAGTGGTGATGTTATACCTCATATTATGAAAGTAATTGAACCTGCTGAAAAAGCAAAGATGCCCGACGTTGCATATACCTGGAATGAAACTCGCGTAGATATTATAATGGAAGATGCAGAACAAGACGAAACTGTGAAGGAGAAAAATATAATGGGTTTCTTTAAAGGATTGGAAGTAGATGGATTAGGTCCAGGTAATGTGAAGAAGATCATGAAAGCAGGATTTGACGATGTACCAAAAATAATTGCTATGAAAGAAGAAGACTTTCTAAAAGTGGATGGATTTAAAAAGAAAATGGCTGAGAAAGTGCATAAATCAATTCATGAAAAAATCGACAAAGTATCGCTAGCAAAATTAATGGCAGTATCAAATATATTTGGTCGTGGATTCGGAGAAAGACGAATAGACCCTATTTTGGAAAAATACCCTACAGTATTGACATCGAGCGAAACAACTGGTGAAAAGATTCAAAATATTAAACAAATAAAAGGTATGGAGCAAAAAACAGCAGAACGATTTGTTAATAATATTGAGAAGTTTTTAGAATTTGTCAAGGTTGCAAAATTAGAGGATAAAATGAATACTGCCATGGAAAATGCTACTGTAGAAAAGTCACAAAAAGATGAATCACATCCACTATATGAAAAGGTCATAATTATTACTGGTTTCCGTGATAAAAATCTAAGCGATAAATTAAAAACAATTGGTGCAAAAGAAAGTAATGCCGTAAGTAAAAATACATTTGCAGTTGTTGTCAAGTCAAAAGACGAGGATACTGGAAAAGCCGAAGCGGCAAGAAAGAAAAATATTCCTATTTATACACTAGAGGAATTCAAAGAAAAATTTAAATTAAAATTTATATAATAACACTAATAAAGTATATAAATATATTTTTATCATAACGGTATGAGTGAAAAATGCATTGAAATAAAGAATTTGAGATTTAAATATGATGATAAAATTATATTTGATGATTTGAATTTAGAATTATATGCTAATAATTGTTATATACTAGCGGGATTAAATGGGTGTGGTAAGTCTACGCTAATGAAAATAATTGGGGGTAAATGTTTATGTGAATATGATAAAGTAAAGGTTCTTAATAAAGATCCTTTTCGCGATACCAGTTTAAATAATGATATTGCATATATTGATAATTATTGGGGTACACAAACAGTAGCATTTACTGGGTATAATGTTCCACTTCAATCATGTATTCAAGTAAAAGATATGATGGTCGAATTAAAAAAGAAATATCCTGAAAGAAATAGCGAGTTATTAGAATTATTAGACATAAATCCGGAATGGCATTTGAACGCGGTAAGTGAAGGACAACGCAAGAGAGTTCAATTGTATCTCAATTTAATAAAGCCATTCAAAGTATGTTTACTAGATGAGATAACTGTTAATTTAGATTTGTTGGTAAAAGATAGATTTATGAATTATTTAAAGTTGGAAACTACCCGTCGAAACTGCTGTATTGTTTATGTAACACATATATTTGACGGTTTAGAAGAATGGGGTACTAAACTTATATATATGAAAAATAGCAATGGTATACAAATAACAAATGTAAATAGTATACCAAATATTTATAAATATTTATTGAATAATTTTAAAAAGGATTATGTAAAAATGATTGAATCCGAAGATATCAAGCATAGGATACTAGAAAAAAATGCAGGTGGATATTCACATGGTGTATCATTAAATTATAATATCTAGTCGATAATCATGATATGTAAATTAATTTACATATTTTTATTTATATTAGAATAATGTAAATAAAAATACAACCCAAAAAATAACTTTTATTATATGTAGGTAACCTATAACAAAACAATATAAAAACATATTATGGCTATATAGTATATAATATAATGCAAATATTTAGTTTAATGTCTGTTTTATGCTTAACCAGTTTTTCGGCACTTACAAGTGCTTTCAATAACACCGATATTCATTGGAATACATTCCAACAGTTTGTAGGGCAATATGAGAAGACTTATTCAAATTTAGTAGAAATGGAAAAAAGATTTGATATTTTCAAGTCCAATCTTGAATATATTAGAAATCATAACGAAGACACCGGTCACAAATTTACTTTAGGAATTACCCCATTTACTGATTTAACTAGTGAGGAATTTTCCAGTTTTAATGGGATTAGAACAACTGGACCATTCTCAACTGGTTGTGGTAAATTTACATCTTCTTCAAAAGATGTTCCATCCAGTTATGATTGGAGAGATCACGATGCAGTAACTCCTGTCAAAGATCAAGGTCAATGTGGTTCATGTTGGTCTTTTAGTGCCACAGGTGCTATGGAAGGTGCGTGGGCTATTTCCAAAGGTAAGCTAGTCAGTTTATCCGAACAACAATTAGTAGATTGCTCCAAATCTTATGGAAACCATGGTTGTAACGGCGGTTTGATGGATGATGCCTTCCAGTATGCCAAAGACAATGGAATGTGTTTGGAAAGCGATTACCCATATACCGCTAAAGGTGGTGATTGTCAAAAATGCGAACCTGTCGTTAGTGTTACAGGATGTATTGATGTAACAAAAAACAATCAAGTTGATTTGAAAGAATCTGTATCACTTGGTCCCGTTTCTATTGCTATTGAGGCTGATACAAAAGAATTTCAATTATACAAAAGCGGTGTATTAACAGGCGATGCATGTGGTACTAATCTGGATCATGGTGTATTAATTGTTGGATATGGCGAAGAAAGTGGTACTGAATATTGGTTAGTCAAAAATAGTTGGGGACCTTCTTGGGGGGACCAAGGTTATATTAAGATCGAACGCAGTGATAGTACAAACGATGCAGGTGTATGCGGTATCGCTATGCAACCATCTTATCCACTAGTCTAAATAATTTCTACAATCATAAAAAGATAAATCATATACTAGAGTAGTATTCAATCCAATTTAATCAAATAATTAAAGCATGTAATTATTTGATTTTTTACTAATACAATTTGCATTATTGTATCTGTATACATTAAAAAAGTTTGTTTACATTACAATGAATAATTTTTAATGATCTCTAATACTTACTTAGCTATTTTTGACTAATATGATGTTTTTATAGTTCTCCATCTTCTTCCTTAGATGATACATTCTCTGATGTTTTTAATTCTTCCTGAATCATTTCCTCTTCTTTTTTGTTGTTCGTCTTGACCGGTGCATTGATCCTCTTTCTAGGGTGACGGCGCTGCTTGTGGTAATTTTTCCCATACATGACTTGTGGAGGAACCAACTTTGTATGATGTGTGGTGGGAATGTATTGTTGTTGTTGTGGAATACCCCAATACCAATAAGGACCCTGTGGAGTCATCATACACATAGGAACCATTTGTTCCTGAAATTGGTAGTGGTGATTATCGTAGCAATTAGCTTCAATCGGTTGTGATAGATGTGGGTTTGACACTTGATATGTGTTGTTAGAGTTAGCATTCGCATTAGCATTAGCATTAGCATTCGCATTCGCATCCAGCGACGACTTTTCCTTCTTTTCAAATGGAAGTACTAACCAAAACCAAGGGTCATCGTAAAGAATCTTTGCTTGTTTCGAAACATCATGAATGTCTTCCATGAATGTTTGTGCTTCTTGTGTTTGGTACAATTCCTGAAAGTGAACGAACGCCATGTTGTATGGTTTTCCATTCACAGGACTCTTTTTGACTAGGTCAACCTTTGCGACTGATCCAATACCAATGTTATGGAACACGTGTGCGATACGATGCTCGCTAATGTTACAGAAGACGCGAGGAATGAAAACTGAGTACTGAGTGGACGACATATTGTTGAAAGTTTAACTGAGGAATTGTTATCTTATTTCTCACAACAAAGAAAAAGTATTCGACTTCAATTTTTTTGCAAAACAAACAGAAACCACACATTTTTCCGAAAAGCACAACGCATCTATATGTCAAATTCCGTAATGCTAGCAAATGATTCTTTTAATTCCATATACAATTTGTTTTTTATACGTCCACATATTGTATCGAATGAAGGTTTTGTATTAATTAATTTCATAAATTTTTTCGTATATTCTTCTTGAAATTCTGCATCTGTTTTCATTTTTTCTTCATTTCTATTCTTATAGCAATCAAAACCTTGCAAACATTTACTGTACGTATGGTTAATAGTTTTTCTAAATTCTTCGGCCGAAAATTCACACCATGAATCACCATCGAAAACGTATAAAATATTCTTTTTTTGTTCGTAACATTTAATACTATGTTTTGCATCAGTTTCTTCCAAATATTCACAAAGAATCCGCAATATACCATTAGTTAAATTTTCATCAAATATATACATTAATTTATCGATAGTTATATCAATATTTTCCATATATATATGGAATGATGTGAATGGTTTCGCGTTGCTGTTTAACCACGTTAAAACGTCGAGTTTTTTATTTTTTACGTATAATTGTTTTTTTAATCCGTCAACCTCGGTTTGCAATTTATTATATTTTTCTACGAGGTTCGTAATAATGTTATATAATTGTTTATTATTTGGACTACTATTATAATCCAATTCATTTGACCTCTGACATTTTAAAATATGATTTTCATAGCATGATGTTTTCTTAATCGTTTCAAAACAATTAGGACAGTTGGTAATATGTTTAGAAGTCATTTTATGAATTGAATAGATAAATAATCAAAATAATCAATTAGGAGAGTAGTATTTTAAACGAAATAATAAACACATATTTACGTCAATTTTATTATTAATATAATATATATTATGAGTAATGTTTATGATTGTAGTTGCAATGGAGGTATAAATTACGGTATAGTTCAATGTCGTTCGTGTGGTTGTTCTTATACATGTGATAGTTCTGGAAATTGTACTGCATCAACATGTTCCCCAGCAGATCTAACAGAAATAACACAAAAACGTATATGGAATACAGTTCGCGTAACAGAATCTGAATATATAATGAATAAAGTTTCATTAGAAGTATATGAAAAGCCATCAACTAGTTATAATGATGTAAATTGGAATCAAATGAGTGACCGAGCATTGCCGGCAAATACTACAGTATCCAACATGAGAATTGTTCCTTCCCGGGGAAATTCTACAAAAACTTCTTTGACTAGAGCAAGACCAGGTGCCAGTGCATCAGGAGAATACGGCGTAGATATAAAACATGCAAGTTATGCAAGATATTTAGCTAGATTAAAAGGTAAGGGTCCGCTACGAACACAGCGTGATACTTCATTACTGCCAGAAACCGGTAATAAAACAAAATCATATGGTATCGTAAGAAGTAAAAACTGTTTATGTTTTACATAAACTATTTACAATAAGATAATATGACTATAATATAATAAAATAAAATGATTTTCTTATGATATTATATATGAGAAATAATTATATGATGAGCGTTACTGGTAAAAAAATGGCATTACATTCAAAGAACAAACCTATTGGTAATTCAAGACAGCAACAACAACAACAACAACAACAACAACAACCACAACAACCACAACAACAACAACAACAACAACAACCACAACAAACACAACGCGAATTATTACAAATACAATTGAATCAGCAGCAGAAGCAACATCAACAGCAGAAGCAAGAGCAACAGAAGAAGCAACAGCCAGTAAAGCAAAAAGGTTTTAATATGAATCGTGTATTTATGAATAAAGGATCGCGGAGTGGATGAGGTGGTAGGAGATAACGCAATAAACTGATCGATTATTTGTAAAACTATATGAACGTTATTATTACATTATTTTTATTCAAAAATAAATGAATAAGAATAAGAAATAAGAATGTTGGGAATGACGATATAAATATGAATAAACAATAGTAGATTATATCCGAGAATTATAGTTAATAATAATCATATACAATAATATTTCTTATTACGATATATATGAGTCAATTTACAATCAGTAGAAAAGCAGGTAAAAGTTATTTACCGAATGGTTTATCTCCTATATTATTACCAAATGTTCGCATGACATTTACAAAAAGCAACAATTATTATTATAATCCGCGTAGTGCAAATGGACGCGTTGGAGCATCGTGCCAAGCAGGAAATCTAAGAGCAGTTAGACGACGCGTATAAATAGATAAATATAATGCAAAATATAATGCAAAATAGAATAAAATTTATCATATAAATATTTATTTATATGATAATATGTAAATGAGTTATGACATAGATTACACATGTAAAATAATATTAGTAGGAGATAGTAAGGTAGGAAAAACCACATTTTTTAACTTACTACAAAATAATAAAAATTTTCAAACTATTTCTACGATAGGCGTAGATTATACAACATTGCGTTATAATGTAACTGGTAAGCAAATTAAAATAATAGTGTGGGATACTGCAGGACAAGATCGGTTTAATACAATCATAAGATCATATTTTCGCAATATTTGTGGTGTTATTCTTATGTATGATTTAACAAATATGGCTACTTTACAGAGTTTAGAAAAATGGTTAACCATGATTAATTATGAGAATAAATGTAGACATCATCATCCACTATTGTTAATAGGTAATAAAAAGGATAAAATGGATAGTAATTATAAAAGGGGTGATTTAAAGGCGGGTGCATTTGATTTATCCAAAATAACAGATTCAGCTGAAAATTTAATGTATCTAGAAATGTCATGTATGAATAGCGATAATGTATTTGATTTAGACGATATGTTTTCAAATTTTATAAAAATTATAATAAATAACGTTGAATTAGATAATTGCACAGGAATAAAGTCAACGAAAAATATAGATAATAATTCAATCGCACATAATGAAGTAGTTATAACTAATAAAAAACATGGAAATAATAATAAAGATAATCATACATTTACAAAAAATATACGATGTTGCAAAATTTCATAAATAATGATTTTATGGGGAAATATTTATGGGGAAATAAGTAATATTGGTACCGAATAACGATTTTACAATATAAAAAAACCTCATAAAATAATATATGGAAGCATTAGTATTAAACATAAATGAATATAGCGATACCGAATTGGAAGAAATATTGTCATTGACATATCCGTATAATGATACAGATGTTATAGTAAAAAAGAATGAACTACATAAGAAAATGATAACAGATAAGTCTGTTAATATAAAAACAAAAGATCAAATTACCAAGTTTTTAGAAACCGTAATGAATCGATTGTGTAAATCATCAACAATTACTAATGTAAATTCAAATGTAAATTCAAATTTTAATTTTAATAATATGAAAAATAGTGTAAATGAAATAAACAGTCATTTTATAATACAAAAGGAATCTGATAAAAGAGAGGCATTTAATTCAGTTCCAACAGATGGATTAACGATTGACAAACATGGTGCACCACCAGGTATAATAAATCCATTAAATTATCGAACTATAACACGTGCTTTAAATATAGATTCAAAATTTCGCCCAAATTACTATGAAACGTCGTCTGCAGATCAAAGAATAGTATTACCATATAAATTCGAAAACGTCGTTTCCATGCGTTTAGCTTCAGTTGATATACCAAAAACATATTACGCTGTTAGCGAATCGCTGGGAAATAATAGTTTTGTAGTAAATTGGGATAAATCTAGTGGTGAATATAAGAATAGTGTATTAATTAAGATTCCAGACGGTAATTATCATACACTACATGATGGTGGAAGTATTGCAAATTCTTCGTCTATAGAATCAATGTTAAATGCCGCATTATTATCATCGGTTGCTATTAAACCACCAGTTTCTAGTTATAGTGGTACGACTATACAAAGTGACGCTAGTTTCAATTTACATTATACAGTGGATAGCACAAGTGGAAAAAGTGTATTTGCATTAGATGTTACAGGAATTAGCGTGACAAATTTGAAACAACTCATTACAAACAAAGAATTAGAATATGAAATCGTATTTGGCGTCGATACACAAGGAAATATCATTTCAAATCAACCATTGCCATTTTATTTAGGATGGAGTTTGGGATATCGCGTAAATACATATTCAAGTGGTTCGGGTACCGTAAATGGTTCAAATTATACTTTACCATCGGCGAGTGTATCGGAAGGAATATGTTATGTAAAAGGTCCACAATATATATTTATCGCGATAGACGACTATAATAATAATGTAAATAATTATTACGTGTCTGCTTATAGTGACTCGATTAACAATAAAAACATATTAACCCGTATTAATCCGAATATTCCAACGGAAGAAGGAACCACATCTCAAATAAATCGCAATAGAAATTATTTTGGCCCAGTCAATATAGAAAGACTCCGACTAACATTATTTGATGAATACGGGCGAATAATAAATTTGAATAATATGGACTGGTCTTGCTCTTTAATGTTTGAATGTACGTATTCTTAATTTTGATAATATAAATATAGAAAAACTATGAAATAATAATTTTTGTTGTTACCATAATAAGTATTAATAATATTGACACATATAATATTAATAAATCTATTTAAAAGACTGGTATTATATAGTAATATAATGCCTAGTTTGAATATGCAAAGTGATAGAGAAGTACGATACCATGAAAGATGTCAACAAAAGAAGCTGCAGCAACAGAATATGGATAGAGATGACCGCGTCCAGCGTCGAGATGATATGAGAAGCGAAATCTCTATGGAAGTACGTGATGAAATTCAACAATTAACTCAAAAAAAAAAGGTTGTAACCACAACTCGAAGTGGGAGAACCGTTGTTTCATCCTATGTTTATTAGTTCTAAGTTTATTTTTTGCCTTTATTTTTATCGTTGTTTTTCCCTTTATTCTTATTCAGCCTTTCTTCTTGTAAATTTTTAATATGATTTTCTTGACATTTTTCTTGAATGCGAACATGTTTCGCACTGAATTTTCCGTTTATTTCTCTATTTTTGTGTTCTTTGTCTTTCTTGGTTTTACGTTTTTCAAACTTAAAGTCCATGGTATGGTATATATGTATTCTGTAGATATTATTGAATTTGTATATTATTGAATCTGTATACTATTGAATTATTTATATATCAAAGGCATTTTTAGCTTCAATTTTAAATAAAAAATTGAAGCTAAATACGGTATGTTATGTTAATTACTTACTACAATTACCCGCGGTTGGAAATCTATCAAACATGTCATGTCCGTTCTCAATTTGCATTCCACGTGTATTTGGTAACATTTCTAATAAGAGAATTGTTGATACTTTTGAAAATATGCGTTTGGGACTGGTAAGAGATATAAATATAATTTGGAAGACAAATAATGATGGTGCCAATTATAAAATGGCGTTTATTCATTTTGATAAATGGAACGATGAATCGGACGCAGCGATGAATCTGAGAAAAAGAATAGAAGATCCTAACCTAGAAGCACGTGTGGTATATGACGATCCGTGGTATTGGGTGATTCTCCCGAATAATTCCACCATTGGCACAAATCGCGAGATTCCTATGCAAACAAATAACACAGAAATAAATAAACACATGATGCAACAATGTTTATCTAGAATAGTAAATCTAGAAAACGAATTACATAGTGTATATGAAGAGCTATATCAACGTGAATATATTCCAGACAAATATTTGAGTGATCATACAGAATGGTCGATTGATTTATCACAGATGAATCATAGCGATCGTGGACGAACCGATAACAAAATGAATTCTGTTCTGAACGACATTGTTCCATATTACGATGAATGTTATTCTAATTCTACTACTGGAAATAATAGCGAAGTAGACAATATGTCGCGAACTAGTTTATATTGTGATGACACAATTTGTGATGATCCACTTACTCTAGATGATTTATGTGTCATCGATACACCACTTCATAAACCTTCATCACTAAATAATTTGAAGGAATATTCTGAAAACATTCAAATACCTTTAAATATCAATATTAAACAATGGATGACCGTCAATTATTGTGGAAATGAATAAGAAAAAACGAAGACAACCCTGTATAACTAACTAAAATATAAAATATAAAATATAAAATCTACACTAATAATAGTATGGGTGGTGGTATATTACCAGTAGCTATAAAAAACAACAAAGTGTATTTTTTATTTGGTAAAGAAAATGAATTAGACGATACGCCGGGTTGGGCTGATTTTGGAGGCGGTAAAGAAGATGGTGAAACTTATTTAGATACAGCAGTGAGAGAAGGATCGGAGGAAATAAATGGTTTTCTAGGGTCGTCGGAAAAACTGCGCTCTATTATTAAAAAAAATAAAATTAGTACGATTAAATTCAAAGACTACACAACCTATATTTTTAAAATGGATTATGATGAAAAATTACCTCAATATTATAAAAACAATTATGAATTTTTTTCTAGATACTTACCACATGTAAAACATAAACGAGATAATGGTTTATTGGAAAAAGCGAAAATAAGATGGTTTAGTTTCGATGAATTAAAAAAAGAAAAGGGGGGTTTTCGTAGTTTTTATCAACATATAGTGGATCTAATTTTAAAAGAAGAAATACAAATCAATGAAAAAATGAAAATAGAATCCAAGAAAATGGAACCAAAAAATAAAAGAAATAAGAGATTGACAAAGAAGAAAAATATATTAAAACGCAATAAAACTAGAAACAACAAGAAAAAATAAAAGTAGATTATATATGGATCAAAAGAGTATTTTAAGTTATTATGCCGATCATAGTAGACACATGCTATCAAAAGAATACGAAGATAAATTAGCAATTTTCGTAGGTATATTAGCAATAATCGTAATTATTTATAGAATCATGTTTTTAGCCATACCCATGTTTGTAGAAGGTTTTATAAAAAAGGATATGAAAATCATGTTTGAATCGATGACATTATTAGTATAGCGAATAGCGTAAAGTACTATATTTTTTAATTTAAATTAATATCAAATATGTCAGTGTTTGATATTATTAATGAAGCGACAATTTTAGAGCATAAATTTCCACAATATTTGCATTATAATCCCGAATTAAAAGACTTGTATGGAGAGATAAATACTCCCTTTTATTTCATATATGATATGTTATCCGTAATACCAACGTGTCAATTTAAAAATAAAGAATTAAAGTGGTTGGATGCAGGCGCGGGGTGTGGAAATTACAGTATGTGTTTATATTCTATTTTGTTTAATGCACTAAAAGAAGTTTTACCAAACGTAGAAGAGAGAAAAAAACATATAATTGAGAACATGATTTTTATGGTAGAATACAATCCAAATAATATACCTATATTACGAGAACGATTTGGAGAAACTGCAAATATAATACAAGGAAATTATTTAGAATGGATTCCAGAAATGCAATTTGATTTTATCATAGGAAATCCACCATACAATTGCAACGGTGTAAAGAAAGTACCAACAAAAAATAATATTGATAAAAAAGAAGATGGAAAAACAATATGGACGGAATTTGTGAAAAAAAACATATCTCTTTTAAAAGAAAACGGAAAAATGAATGTATTGATACCAGCAATATGGATGAAACCAGATAAGGCTGGTATATATGATTTGTTTTTAAAATATGATATAGAAAAACTACATGCATTAAATGCTAGCGAAGTAAATAAAATATTTAGTTATCACGTTCAGACACCAGTGTGTTATTTTATATTGACGAAGAGAGAAAACAAGAAAAAAACAATAAAATTATTTGATAAAATATATAATAATTATATTAATTTCTCTCTCTTGCCGAATATACCGATTCCGCTAGCTTATTCGTCAATAGTGAATAAATTTCTGATTTTAGTGAAACAATATGGTAGTATTAATGTGATAAAAACCAACATGCCCCCAAAGAATGTATTACTTCAAACGAATGAATCAATAGAATATAAATATAAAAACATACACACTACCACGATAAATAAAGAAAAGGGTCCAGAATTACAAATAAAGTATAGTAATGTTGAATTAATGTACGCAGGCAAGCCTAAAATTGTAATGGCCCATAAAATGTATGGATTTCCATACGTAGATATAGATGGTATGTATGGTATATCATCGAGAGATAATTATGTAATAATTAATAAAACAGAAAGGGAATTATTCTTAATAAGCGAATTTCTCTCGTCGACCCTAATTTTATTTCTATTCGAAACAACTAGATATCGAATGCGTTATCTGGAAAAGTATGCATTTGAGTATATTCCTGATTTTTCAAAAATGCAAGAGGCTCAATTTATGTATGAGAATAAATCAATAGACATATATAAATTATTTGGGATAACCAAGAATGAAAAAGAGTATATAGAGAGATATTATAAAATAAAATATAAGTTCTTTGACAACAACAACAACAACAATAATAAATTAAAAACATGATAATATAATCATATATAATGAAATCATTAGCGTTATTATACATGGCGGCTGGAAAATCATCTAGATTTGGAGGAGAACCAAAAATGTTATGCAAGTTAGGTGAAAGTGACGAAACATTGTTTGAATTATCTATTCTGCAAATGCAAAAATACATCAATATTACACATATTCATATGGTTGTAAATGCATCAAACAAAGATATAATAATGAGTGAAGTACACAAAGTAATTGAGAAATATAATATATCTAAAAATGTCACTTGCAATATACAGGAAATACCACCAGGGCGCTCTAAACCATGGGGTACAGCCGATGCAGCGGCAAGTGCTTGGAAAGATATGAAAGAGCCATTTTTAATGTTAAATAGTGATGATTTATATAGCGAAGAAACATTTAAAATGGTGTCACAAGAATGTAATATTTCTACAAATTATGTAATAGGATTTAAATTAGGAACGACATTAATGGAAGGGAAAAAAGCAAATAGGGCATTTATATTGTTAGATAAATCTGGAAATGTTAGTGAATTACAAGAGAAATTAAACATAGAAAAGGCATATTATAGTAAAAGTGAATTAGAAAATCAATATGTAAGTGTCAATTTATTTTTATTACAACCAGACGTATTAATGAGTATATTAGGCGATTTAAGTAGTTTTAAGAAAAAAAATAAAGAAAATTTCACAACAGAAGCAATGTTACCATCTTTTTTAAATTCGCAAATAAAAACCGGACAAATGCAATTGCATTTATTAAAAACCAACGGACAATGGAATGGAGTGACATACAAGGAAGATGTGAAAGAAGTAAAGGGTCAATTGTCAGCGTCAATATAATCGCTGAA
>ERZ1048068.1894-NODE-1894-length-15483-cov-4.275149_pt1 | contig 15483 bp, 13 predicted proteins | sample MGYA00383098_ERZ1048068 | MGnify/ENA primary metagenome ERZ1048068 (study PRJEB29581, sample SAMEA5548368) | metagenome | biome: marine; feature: coastal; material: water | depth 1 m | study: Short-term variability in the microbial, nano- and picoplankton... | reverse complement strand
GCGAGTTGGGTAAACTCGACCGCCAAGCGAAGAGGGAAATCCTCGCCTACCTCGATCAGCGAATAGCGGTCTCCGAAGACCCACGTCGTTTCAGCAAAGCGCTTCGATCAGAACTCGCCGGGCTCTGGCGCTACCGGGTTCGCGGCTATCGCATCATCTGCCAAATCCAAGACGACGTTCTCATCGTGCTGGTAGTCGCCAGTGGACATAGAAAAAACATCTACGGTTAACCCGCTCGAAACCACCTCTGTTATGGCTTCACCCACAATACCCCGGCCTCGTTTATTGCTTCAGATCGGCGTTCACGCCCGATCAGTATAACTCAGATAGTCGTCTGCGGTAACGCGGGAGTCTTCCGGCATCCGCCACATGTAGTTGGGGTCGATATACGGGAGGCGGTCGCCATACTTTTCCATCAGCGCGATCTTCTGCTGCAACACTTCGCCAAAGTTTACCCCGAATTCATGCATGGTTTCGGTATAGCCGTTAAGCGGCATGAAATCCACGACGGAGGATTCCCAGAGTTTGAGCAGTGCTTTGGCGTTCGCCAATTCACTGGCGACCATCTCTTGGACCATGGTCAATCGTGACTGCTTCTCCTTCTCCGAAGTGGCCTGCAAATAACCATGCACGCCGGCAATCCAGGCCGAGAGATTGCGCATCGTCATGGCGTAGCAACGATGGCAAATCAAGCCCACGCCGTGCTTTGCGGCATGACGATCTCACTCGCCGAGCACCGCGCTATCTTTCATGGGATTGCTCGTGCGGTAACGCGGTTAAACGAGAAATCCGTTGGTATGCTGAACATACTACCCGATCACCGGTCGATCCGTATTTTGGGCTCCCCTTGCTGCTGCAGACCGCCGTCGCTGGGCAGGTGCTTTGGTTCTACAACGAACAACACTTGGCCCACGTGCGCGACTACATCGCAGCTGAATTGCGTGAGCGCCCCGTTGATGGCAAATGGTCGATGGTCGTCCGTCTCCCTACTTAGATAAAGCTCGCGAAGAATCGAAAAAAGGTCCTGCGCAGCATTCAAAAACTGGAAGATAGACTCTCGTGTTTGAGAGGTGCGTAACCTCCCAGCCAAATCCCTGACTTGCGATTCTCTCGAAGTTTCGCACATTCCGATCATGAGTATCGCTGAACTCCGAAAGCTGCCCGCCGACGAAAAAATAAAAATCCTCGAGGTTTTGTGGAGTGATTTGGCGTCAGATGAAGACTCTTTTAAGAGCCCCTCTTGGCACGATGGGGAGCTACGCCAGACGGAAAAGGATTTCGATAACGGAAACGTTGAGACTCTGGACTGGGAAGATGCTAAAAAAGAACTGAGGTCGCAGTTCGACTGAAAGTAAGGATCCTGCGATCAGCGCTGGATGACCTCGCGATCAGTCGACGTTTTTACGACCAAAAAACCGAGGGTATCGGAAATTACTTCTTTGATAGTCTGTTTTCCGAGATCGATTCGCCGTCTCTGTTTGCCGGAATCCATCGTAAGCACCTCGGTTTTCATCGCCTACTCGCAAAGAGATTTCCATTCGCTGTTTACTATCGCGTTTCCAGCGACGAAGTCGTGATTTTTCGGATCCTAGATTGCAGACGCAACCCCAACTGGATTCGAAACGCCCTTCGTCGATCCGACTGACGTTAAACTGCCCGTCTTGCCCCTACCCATGACTACCCCTCTCATTCGTGCTTCGGCATTCCGTATCCTGTTCGCGGCCCTATCCGCCGTGTTATTCGCAACCACGGTTTCGGTCGCTCATCACGACGACATCCGCCATGCCCAGATCGTGCTCTTCGTGCCCGACGATGCGGAAGTGCCAGAGGGTTACCAGGAACGCCTCACCGCCATCGCGTTGCGCACCGAAGCGTTTTTCTCCGACGGCATCGAACAGTGGGGCTGGGATGTCGCGCGGCGGGAAGTTTTTGCCCGCACCAGCTCCGGCGAAATTCAAGTCACCGTCGTGCGCGGGTCGCTACCGGAAGACGCCACGGGGAGAAAGGGATTCCCGCTGGTGGGACCTCTGGCGATGGAAGCGGCCACCGCGGCTTTGGGCGACCAGGTCGATGAAAGCACGGTCTGGTGGACATTCTATCACACGCCCAAACGGGTCATCAAAGGCTTCCGGGGCGGAGGCGATCGCGACGGCGGACGCGCGATCAATATCTATCCCACGGCCGAAGGTGACATTACCCTTGCCACCGAACTCGGCGCACCGGAAATGTGGCCGCTCAACCTCAAGGGGGCGGTGCACGAATTCGGTCATGCGTTAGGTCTACCGCATATCGGGGCCAAACCCGGCACGGACCTCGGCAATACCCTGATGGGACCCATCAATCGCGCCTACGCCAGTCGTCTGCCGAAGGGCACTTCGGAACCTCGCGTCTATCTTTGCGAAGGGTCTGCCGCCCTGTTGGCGAAACACCCGCTGTTCGTTTCGAAAGGACCCACCCCACTCGCCGTAAAAGAAAATGCCCGCGTAAACAATCTTTCGATCAAGGACGGCCCCGACGGCTCCATCGTGATTACGGGAAAAGTCTCCGGACAAGTCTCTGCGCACTCCGTCATGATCCTCGATTCCGACCGTCGTTTCGGCGACTACTGGTCCCGCTCCTATACCGCCAAGATTGATAAAGACGGTAAATTCCACGCTTCGCTCGATGAGCCCTTCACCAGCGATAAGGGTTTCATCACCCTCTATGTCTGTCTCAACGACGGCCGCAATAAAACGGTCGGTAAAGAAGGTGCGATGCGTTTTGAGTATACCGGCAACCCAGGCGACCGCACCTTCACTCCGACCCTCCGCGAATAGATGACCCGTTTGCTGCCACTCTTGTTTTCCTCCTTGGTTTACCTGACGTTGAGCGCTGCTCAACCGAACGTCGTGCTCTACATTGCTGATGATCATGGGCGCAACGACTCGTCCGTTTACAACTCCACCGGGGATGCCCTCACTCCGCAGATGCAGAGACTCGCCTCGGCGGGTCTAACCTTCGATCAAGCCTTCGTCGCGTCACCCGCCTGCGGACCCAGCCGATCCGCCCTGCTGTCTGGTTTGATGCCGATCCGCAACGGCGCGGAACACAATCACGAGAAGCCCAACCTCGAGACCCAAACCATGATCCGGCAGCTCAAAAAGACGGGTTATGAGGTCGCCGCTTTCGGCAAAGTACATCACAATAAGTGGATCGAAGCGGTCGGAGCCGATCACGTGTACCCGACTCGAAATAATTTGGAGAAATCAGTTCAGGATTACCTGAACACCCGCGCCTCGAAGAAGCCTCTCCTCCTCATCGTCGGCGACGTGCGCACCCATGCCCCATGGCACGAGCACGACACTTACCATGACATGGATCTCACGGTTCCTTCGCATTGGGTGGACACCCCCGACACCCGCCAGACGTGGGAGAATTATTTGGGCGAAGTCACCGAAGTGGATACAACTGTCGGCAACATCGACGACATCGCCCGCGCCCACTTTGGCACCGACGATTTTCTTTCCATCTATACTTCCGATCACGGTCACGCCTTTCCCTTCGGAAAATGGAACCTCTACGACTGGGGCACCCAGGTGGCCTTCATTGCTCGCTGGCCGGGGGTGATCAAACCGAACACCCGAACCGAAGCGATGATCAGCTGGATCGATATCTTTCCCACTCTCATCGATCTCGCCGGAGCTGATGTGCCCACCAATATCGACGGACGCTCTTTCGCCTCCGTCCTACGCGGCGACTCAGACAATCATCGCGACCTTGTTTTCACCACCCACTCCGGAGATGGGGACAAAAACATCTACCCGATCCGCGCGGTGCGCGACCAACGATTCAAATACATCCGTAATACACATCCGGATACGTATCACACCACCCACACCGATATCCAACGTCGACCGGGTCACGGCGCACTGTTCAACGAGTGGGTAGCCGCTGCCGAGACCGATCCTTACGCCCGCGCCGTGGTGCGCAAATACCACTACCGTCCAACCGTAGAGTTCTACGACATCATCAAAGATCCGGGTGAAACCACCAATCTCGTGAACGACCCGGCATATGCCCCCGAAGTCGATCGTCTCGGCACCGCTCTCGACGATTGGATGACGCGCCACGGTGACAACGTCCGGATGGAGCGGGAACCCTACGCGCTCACAGAAGCCTACCCCGGAGCCGGCCCCACCGTGGAACCGTGAACGTGCCCCTGAGTTAACTCAGTCGCGGGCAAATTGCGGCAACCGTTCCCGCATCTCCGCGAGCACCTTTTGGTGGTCCGGATAGTTTGCCAAGTTGACGTGCTCCAGCGGATCCACCTTGAGGTGATAAAGCTCTTCTCCGTCGGGCCATAGGGCATAACGCCAATCCTGCGTCCGAATCCCTTTTCCCAATCGATCCCCTCGCGTCACTACCGAGTAAGCCGCGGGTTTCCCCGCCGCATCTACGTCACCTAAGTTTGATACCAACGACCGACCCTGCAAATCCGTCGGCGTTTTGATGCCACAGAGTTCGGCCAAGGTGGGATAGATATCCACCAGTTCAACCAACGCCTGCGAGCGTTCGGCCGCGCCGGAGACGCCCGGAGCGTGGATCACCATGGGCACGCGAGCACACGTTTCAAAGAGCGTGACCTTACCCCACAAGAAATGTTCACCGAGCTGATAACCGTGATCGGAAACGAGCACTACGATCGTATCGTCCCACAGATCGTTGCGCTCCAAGCTATCAAAAATCCGTCCGATCTGGGCATCGATAAACGAAATGCAGGCGTGGTAAGCCTGCATGTATTCACGACGCAGTTTGTCGTTCTCCACCCCCATCTCAAAACCGAAACCTTCGTAGCGTTTGACCATCGCAGTTTGCGGAGCCTGGTCCCAAAAATTGACCGGTGATTTTACGTAGTTGAGCTCTTCCCGCGGGTAGAGGTCGAAGTAGGATTCAGGCGCCAGGAACGGCACGTGCGGTTTGTGAATTCCCACTGCCAAAAAGAACGATTTATCGCCGTAAGCCCGATCATCCAACCACGCAGTGGCCTGTCGGGCGTTTTTGCCGTCGGCATGTTGATCGTCGGTCAGACCCGAAGGTCCGTAGCCCGGGGTCTGTTGTCCGCGGGTCTGCTTAGCGACACTTTGCAGATGTGCCTTCCAGGGTTTGCGATTCTTCCGCGAAGTGATGGACCCGTGTTCCGCTTCAAAGGTCTCCCGCGCGCTGCGTTCAATAGGAAGTTCGTCGTTCCGAAATCGCTCCACCTCATTCCACGCCACCGCCCCCGGGTCCGCCTTGGCATTGTGGAAAATCTTGCCAATTGAAGCCGTCCAATACCCCTGATCCTTGAACGCCTGAGGCATTGATACGGAGCCCGGCCGGGTCTGCCTAATATCCGAGGTATTGTCCAACACGCCGGTCACCTCGGGGTAGAGCCCATGCAAAAACGACGCCCGCGAAGGGCCACAGACGGGATACTGGCAATACGCTCGATCAAAGGTCATTCCCCGGTCCGCCAACCGATCAAAGTTCGGCGTCCGAATGTCAGGATACCCCGAACTGGAAACATGGATATTCAGATCATCGCAAACAATGAAAAGCACATTGGGTTTCGCCGCCGAGGCCGTTGCCATCAATCCCCCCAACAGCATCACCCAAATGTAACCAAAACGCATAAAACTCAGTCCACCGAAGGGCCAAGTAACACGCGACTATATTCCCCGTTTCGTCCGCGGCTTATCGCATCCGGACTCGACACTCGGGCATCCCTGCAACGCAGTGGATCTTCGGAAACCCCCAGCATCTTTTACCCACCATGCCCCCAAAACGTTACCCCTCTGTTCTGCTCGCGACGTGTTCGATTCCATGGACAACTCAATACGCCTTCGATGCGCCTTTGTTTACGAAATCGGTCAAATCTCTCGCCGCCGAAATGACGCCCCATATCTATCTTTTCGGCACGGCGGGTGAGGGTTACGCGGTCACCGACCGACAGTTTGAAGAGATCGTCACCACGTTCCGAGACGCCCTGCCGCCGGATACTGTGCCCATGATCGGAGTGATCAGCCTTTCCCTCGGCACCATCGTCGAGCGCATTCGCTTCTCTCGAGAACTGGGGTTTCGGGATTTTCAAATCTCGTTTCCGAGCTGGGGGGCACTGACGGACGCCGAAGTCGATCGGTTCTTCGCCGCGACCTGTGGCGCGTTTCCGGATTGTCGGTTTCTACATTACAATCTGCCGCGCACCAAAAAGCTGCTCACCGGCGATGACTATGCCCGGATCGCCGCGAGGCACTCCAACCTCGTCGCCATCAAAATGGGCGGGCTCGATACGTCACCGCTGGCTGACGTTTTGGAAAAAGCCCCGGAGCTGCAGTGCTTCTTTGTCGAATTAGGTTACGCGGCGATGCGCGACCAATACGAGTGCGGTTACATCGCCGCCATGGCGGGCGGCAAGCCCGTTTGGGCACGCGAGTTTCATGCCGCACGAGGAGAGCGACTCGCAGCCATGCTCGATGATGCGAAAGCGGCCCGAGAAGTCTTGATCAAACACGTTCATGCCGCCGGCGCCCACATGGACGGCGCCTACGACAAGATGAACCTCAAGTTACTGGAGCCCACGTTTCCATTGCGCCTGCTCCCCCCTTCCTCCGCCCCGGAAGACGAAGCCTTCGAGCAATTCGTAACCGAGCTCCCACCGACTTGGCTGAACTGACTTACCCGCCGCAATTAGTCACAAAGAACCAACGAGCACCCTTCCATCGCGATTGCCATTATGGTGTTTGATTTCACCGGCACCTCCTCCGTGCCCTCTGTGACCAATTCCTTCCGCCGCCACCTGGCTCAACCGTAGGCCCGGATCTCCATGATCCGGGCGTGATCAATGCCGTTGGTCGCCGAAACGGTAACCCGCAGAGCGGATACGCTCTTCACGGCATCAAACGTATGGCGACGCAGTCTCTGATAGTTCCCCGTTACCTCCGCCACCGACTGCCACGTTCCGTCTACTTCCAATTCCACGGAATAGTCGCGCACCGTTTCCTCCTGCGGTTGTCCCCACTGCATTTTGGACGTATAGGCATCCGCCCCTGAAAGGGTGAGCAAACGATGTAGTCCTGTATCAAACACGAGGGCGACTTCGCCGATATCGACTGGTCCGTCCCAACGGGTCTCGATCCACGCCGGCAACGCCCCCTCCGGATCGCTCATCCAGCGATGCAGACCCACGTGAGCTCGATCGGGCGGTGCACAAGTCACGGCCGCCTCAACCTCTTCACCGGAATCAACGTGAGCCAACACGTCTTCCCACAAATTTGAGTTGGCGCCTGCCACACTCGATTCCGGTCGACCATGCACCGCTCGAGTTTGACCGCTACGCACGAGTTCAGCCTCGGTTCCGTTTTGCGAACTCGACGCCTCGATCTTCGCGGCCGTCGCAACCAAATCCAGATCATCGGACGAACGAACCCCCACCAAATAACAATCATCGCGCAACAACTGCTGTTGTACTTTCGGCATCAGATCGGACCGTTCCGTCAAATCCGCCGGCGTGATACCTTCCTGCAACGCGATCGTCGCAGCCGTGCCCGCACCTTGCCCGACCGCAGCACACGTTGCCATCACTCGTGTCGTCGCAAACGCGATGTGAGTCGCAGAAATATTGCGACCGGCAAACATCAGGTTGCGTGGCTTTGTCGCCACACAGGAGCGCAGCGGGATATCGTAGAGAAAGGGTAAATGATGCTGCGTGCAGGGTGGGAGCTCCGGCGCATCCACGCCCTCGGGCGGATGCGTATCAACCGGCCATCCTCCAAAAGCAATGGCATCCGCGAACGGCTCCGACTGCATCACGTCGTGTTCGGTCAAAACATGCCGCCCGACAAATCGTCGACTTTCGCGTTTCCCCGGCAAAAATCCGAACCACTCCAACGCCCAATTCGCGGCATCGAGATCCGATTCGTTTTTCACGTAATTCCACACCCCCAACGTAATCGCCAACAACTCATCCCGAATCTTTTCGTTATCCTTCAGCGTATCGAGTTCCCCACCCCACTCGGCCCACCAGTAGCCGTATTCGAGACCCAGGTCAGATTGCGGCTGGCCGTAAGGACGCAGCTTAAAATCCGACTCCTTAAACTTCCGCACCCACGGTGGCGCCACAAACGGCATCGGCCGATCGTGCTTGCGGCCTTGAAACATGATCGTCGACCCCAGTGTCTTTCCATCCGCCGACGGTGCGGCCAATTTCTCGCCAAACTCAGCCGTCCCTTCGCGCCCAAACCGGAAGGGCGCGCCCGCTTCCGCGCCGAGTCGGCCATCACCCGTGCAATCGACGAAGATGCGCGCGGTGATCCGATAACGATCCTCGGTCGAAGCCCGTGTCGCCGTCACCGATTTGATCTCTTCGTCCACGACCTCCGCACCATCTACCGTCGTATTAAGCATCAGCTCCAGACTCGGTTCGCGCCGACACAAATCATACAAGATGAGGTCCAGCATCGAAGCCGAGCGCTGCGGGTTGTTCACCGCGAGCTCCAACCGAATTTCCTCCATAATGCCGCCCTCGCGCAACTCGGTCTCGAGAGCGACGCCGCCTCGCAAACCCGTTGCTCCCACGACATGCATGCGCACCTCGCTCGAGGCATTTCCACCGAGGATCGAACGATCCTGACACAAGATTACTTTCCGTCTCAGTCGCGCGGCCGCCACCGCACAACACACACCCGACAGGCCGCCACCAGCGACCAGTAATTCCGTCTTGAGATCGGTCACTTTATTTAGATCAGTCATTTTATTTATTCCAAAGTCCATCGCCCAGCTCCTGACGCTTCCGGTCCAACGCCGCCGACAGTCGAGTCCGCACCGCGGCGTAGGCCGGATCGTCCACCACATCGGTGATCTCGTGGGGGTCACGCTTCAGGTCGAAGAGTTGATAACGCTCGAGCAGGGGGTAGTAGATCAACTTGTGCGAATCCGTGCGCACCAGCCGTTGAAACGTCAGATAAGTCCCGAAGATTATTTCTTCGCCACCTTCCGATCGATCGCCCGTAGCGAGATTCTTGATACTAGAAAACTCGACCGTCTCCGGCACGGCGAGACCAGCCAGTTCACAGGTCGTGGGATAAACACTTTGCATGTAAATCATCTCATCCACCCGGCGTCCGGCAAGGATGCCCGGACCGGTGATGACAAACGGCATGCTGATGCTGTGATCGAATGGGTTTTGTTTGCCCATCAAGCCGTGGCTCCCGACCGCCAGTCCATGGTCAGAGGTGAATACGATGTAAGTATTGTCGGCCTGCCCGCTTGCTTCGAGGGCATCGAGCACGCGCCCGATTTGTTCGTCCATATGGGTGATGATCGCAAAATATTCGGCGCGGTGAATGCGCACCACTTCTTCTGAACGCGGAAACGGCGCGAGGATTTCGTCACGAATATCCAGAGCGCCATTGTCGATCGGATGCTCGGGCAGGTAGTTTGGCGGCAGCGCGATCTCGTCGGCCGGATAGTCGTCGACAAAGGACTTGGGTGCTTGGCGCGGATCGTGCGGCGCGTTGAACGATACAAACATGAAAAACGGATCGTCGACGGTGCGGGACTGCTGCAGATAATACACCGCCGCATCGGCAAATACCTCCGAAGAGTGCTGCTGCAGGATGTAATCGTCCCCGATGCTACCGTCGGCTTCGATATCGCGCACGTGCGGAGTCCAGAGACCATGATACTGCGGGTCCCACGGCTTCCACTCATCGCGACCCGGCGCAGGCCGAAGGTAACCGGGGTTTTCTTTCCGGGCCCTGCCTTTCACCACATAGGTGTCGTAAAACCCCTGCCCAATCGCCGTGGCCGACGAAAACCCCTGCGTGATAGCGTTGTCGTTGTTGTGCCATTTCCCGGTCAAAAACGTGTCGTATCCCGCCTCACGAAACACCTCTGGCCAAAGTGTAACCGCCTTACCGCCTTCCACCGCCAACTCGTCTTTGGCGTGAGCCCAACTATCGAGATAGGCCGTGTTTTCCGGCGCCCGATAAACCGTCTGTCCGGTGATCAACATCGTGCGACTGGCGACACACACCGCACCTGACCAAGAGCCCTGATTGAAACAACGCGTGAAGGCGGTGCCTTGCTCCACCAGTCGGTCCAAGTTGGGGGTTTTGACCTCCGGGTGACCCAACGCCCCGATCATGTCGGGCGCCTGGTCATCACTGATGATAAACAGGAAATTGGGCCGAGCACCGGAAGACTCGGATTCGGCCATCGAGACCACGGGCAGAACCAATCCGACAAGGGCAGAGATACAGCGGTGAATTTTCATGGGATGTGCGTTGGAAGTGACCCGCGCATCAACACCCTAATCCCGGGCGAAGGCGAGCAATTCAATGTAGACCTAACTCGACTCCGCGAGACCGATCCGACAAGTTCAGGTCCGATGCCCCTCCCCGCGCAAGCTGAAGCCCAAGCCCTGCTCGAATCTCACGTGCAGGACGCCTACCAACGCCACCACGCCCTCATGGTGGCCACCGCCATGGCCGGTTACGCCGAACACCTCGGCCACGACCCGCACCTCTGGTATATCACCGGCCTGCTCCACGACATCGACTTTGAACAACACCCCGAAACCCACCCCACCGAATCTCTGGGTTGGTTCAAAGACTGGGGTTACCCCGAAGATCTGATCCATGCCGTCGAGGCCCACGCCTATGGTTACAACGAATTCAAAACGCTTCCGGCCACGCCGCTCGCCGCTGCCCTGCTCGCGACCGACGAACTCTGCGGCATCTTCTACGCTTATCAGAAAATGAACCCGATCCCCTTGGGAGAGATAAAGGCCAAATCAATTAAGAGGAAAATCAAGGACCACGGTTTCGCCGCCAAAGTCGACCGCGCCACTATCTTTACCGGCTGCGAACACCTCGGCATCGATCTCGACGAACACGTCACCAATCTCATCAAGTTTCTCTCCCCCGTAGTTTAACCTCACCTCATCGTTCTCGTTCTCGTTCTCGTTCTCGTTCGCAAAAAATTCTGCCACCATGCCCACTCGTCGCAACTTCCTCACGAAATCCGCCCTCGGTCTCGCCGCCGCCAGCCTCAGCGCTCGTTCACTTTCCGCCGACCATCACAAGTTCGGCGAAAACAGCCACAAGCACGATGACACGTGGTTCGACATCTCCCTCGCTCAGTGGTCGCTCAACAAGGATTTCTGGAGTGGCAAACGCGACAAGATGCGGTTCGCCGAAATCACCAAACGCGACTTCGGCGTGGATGCGGTCGAATACGTGAACCAATTCTACCTCGAAGGGTTCACTCAATCCGTTACCAAGGAACTCAAAAAGGTTTCCGATGGAGAAGGCGTAAAAAATGTGCTCATCATGTGCGACAGATGCGGCCGTCTCGGCGACCCCGATCCCAAGCAACAAGATTGGTCCGTCGAAGCGCACATCCCGTGGCTCGAAGCGGCTAAAACCCTCGGTTGTCACGCCATCCGCGTGAACGCCCACTCCGAGAAGTCTGAAAGCTACGGCACTCAACTCGATCGCACCGCGGACGGTCTCCGCCGCGTCTGTGAACTCGGTGACGACTACGGTCTGCACGTCATCGTCGAGCCGCACGGCGGGCTCTCTTCAAACGGCGCTTGGCTCGTCGCGCTCATGGACCTCGTCGGCCACCCCCGCGTCGGTATGTTGCCCGACTTCGGTAACTACGGAAGCAAGCGCGAGGGGTGGACCTACGACATCTACCTCGGAACCGCTCAGAGCATGCCCTACGCGAAGGGTGTCAGCGCTAAAACCCACCATTTCGATGCCAACGGCGAAGAGAGCACCGTGGATTTCCGCCGCCTCATGCAGATCGTCAAAGAGGCCGGCTTCACCGGTTACGTGGACATCGAATACGAGGGTAAAGAAATCGACCCTGACACCGGTATCAAACTTACCCGCGACTTACTGGTGAAACTCGGCGGGCGGTTATAGACATCCATATTCCTCCCCCGCCCCATCTACCTCTTCCCATGCCTCCTTCGCTCTACCCTCTACCCAATCCCCATGGATTCAGCCGACGCTCGTTTCTGGCCGGGAGCACCTCCTTCGCCGCCGCCGCATTACTTTCCTCCTGCATGCATGGCGGTGCCCGGTCGGATCCAAAACTCTCGGCCTATCCGTTTTCCCTCGGCGTAGCTTCAGGCGACCCCTTGGCCGATGGCATGGTGCTGTGGACCCGCCTCGCTCCTCGTCCGCTGGAACCCGGTGGGGGCATGGGTATCGAGAATGTCGCGGTCTCCTGGCAGATCGCCGAAGACGAAGGAATGTCATGCGTCGTGCAATCCGGCACGGCCACTGCCAACGCCGATTGGTCCCACTCGGTTCACGTGGAAGTGGAGGGGCTTCGGGCCGATCGGTGGTATTGGTATCAATTCAAAGCGGGCGGTGAGGTGAGCCCCGTCGGGCGAACCCGCACCACCCCCGCGAACGCTTCGCTCCCGGATCGCATGCGCTTCGCCATGGTCTCGTGCCAACACTACGAAACCGGACTCTATACCGCTTATGATCACCTCAGCCGGGAGGATCTCGATCTGGTGGTGCACCTAGGTGACTACATTTACGAAGGCGCCGCCCAAACCGGCCGACTTCGCCAACACATTGGCGGAGAATGTAAGGCGATCGATGACTACCGGATCCGCTACGCGCTCTACAAATCCGACCCGCACCTGCAAGCGGCCCACGCTTCGGCGCCCTGGGTCGTGACATGGGACGATCACGAAGTCGCCAACAACTACGCGGACGCCTACCTTAAAAACGGCACGCCCAAAGACGAGTTCCTGCTCCGCCGAGCCGCCGGGTATCAGGCCTATTTCGAGCACATGCCCTTGCGCCGCCGCTCGCTCCCGCGGGGTCCGGACATGTTATTGCATCGCCGGGTTTCCTACGGGCAGCTCGCACAATTTCACGTGCTCGACACCCGCCAGTATCGCACCCCGCAAAAACTCGGCGACGGCAACAAGCTACCCACCCCAGTGCCCCTCGACCCGAACGGCACGCTTCTCGGCGATCGTCAGCGTGACTGGCTGTTTGATGGTCTGGAACGCTCAGCCGCCGGCTGGAATGTGCTGACCCAACAGGTCATGATGGCGCGCGTCGATCGCACCCCCGGGCCGAAGGTCACGCACAGCATGGACCAATGGCCGGGCTACGAATTCGAACGCCGTCGCGTGCTCAAACATTTCCACGACCAACAGATCAAAAATCCCGTCGTGCTCACCGGAGACATTCACAAACACTGGGCCAACGAACTCATCGCCGACTTCGATCAACTTGATTCTAAAGTCGTCGGCACCGAATTTGTCGGCACGTCGTTGTCTTCCAGCGGCGATGGCGAAGAACAACCCAAGGGGCACGACCAAATCCTCGCCGAGAATCCTTTCGTGAAATTCTTTAACGGCGAACGCGGTTACGTCAGCCACGAGCTCACCGCTGAAACCTGGCGGGCCGACTATCGCACCATTCCGTTCGTCACGCGCCCCGGTGCGCCCGTTCAATCCCGCGCTTCATTTGTCGTCGAATCCGGTCGACCCGGACTTAACCGCGCTTAACCAGCCGGCGTAGTCACTTGTTCGCCTTCGGTGGTGGCATGCGGTGAACAAGCCCCGCTCCGGTGCGCTCCAATTCAGCCACCAGTAGTTTGCGATGGTCCGAAAGCAATTCGGCATATTCAGGTTCGACCGCCAGGTTCCTCAACTCACGCGGATCGGCTTCGATGTCGTAGAGTTCCTCGATCTCGTCGGCCACGAGGGTGCGCACGTATTTGTAACGACCCTGCCGCAGTGAGATCCACCAATCCACTAACTGATTGGGCGTCGGGCCGGTTATGCCCACATCCGTTTCCTGGCCAAATTTTTTGCTGAAATTTTCCTGCAAGGCCGGCCGGTTCCACTGCGTGGTCGGATCCTCCATCAGCTCACGCAAAGAGTCTCCGTTCATGACCCAGGGCAGATCGATTCCCGCATATTCAAAAAAGGTCGGAATGAGATCGATGACGTTCACCGCCCCCGCCACCACGCGGCCTTTCGCGTGGTTTTCCGGCAAACGCACAATCATTGGCACCCGGATGTTGTCATCATAGGGCGCAACTTTGATCTCCATGCCATGGTGACCCATCGCGATACCCTGATCGGAGGTGTAAACGACAATGGTATTCTCGAGCTGTCCGGTCTCCTCCCGGGTCGCCCACAACGCCCCTACGCTGTCATCAAGGTCTCGCACGCCACGGTTATATTTCCGCACCAACTCTGGCAGCGGCAATTGCTGACGCTCATCCACCGGCACGCCATCCGGCCCGGGCGCGAACATCGCGTAATCCCGCATGTAGGTGGGTTTGGTCGGACGCGGTGGGTAGATGTCCTCCGGGACCGGAATCGGTCCCGCGTCGAGATAGTCGTGCTCCCGCCTCTCCGAGGGCGTGAACGGCGCGTGCACCGCATCGTAGCATAACCACAACATCCACGGTTGGTCGTGGTCACGTTGAATAAACTCTCGAGCGTAGCGCGTATAGTTGTCGGTCGAATGGCCACCGACCGCCACAAAGTCACCTCCGTCGAAACGAAGTTTCTGATTCCGGAAATAGCTTCCCATCGTTTCGGGCGCGGAGTGGTTCCACACGATCGAGTGGTCCCACACCCGCCCATGGGCGATTTCCGAACCGAGATGCCATTTTCCAATCAAGGCCGTCGTGTAGCCCTCCTCACGAAACACCTCCGGCCACATGCGAAACAATGCGGGGTCATGCGCGATTTCGGGATACTCGGAAAAATCCAATCCCTGGATCGCATGAGGCAGTTTGCCCGTGAGGACCATGGCCCGGCTCGGAGCGCACCACGCACCACTAAACGCATGTTGAAATCGAATTCCCCGCGCAGCCAATTGGTCGATGTGAGGTGTCTTCACCCAAGGCCGCGCATCCTCGTAGCTCGCGACGGTGCGATGCGACTGATCGTCCGTGAAAATGAACAGAATGTTTGGAGCATCCGCCGTGGCGGCCGAAACCACGGGCAAAGCCCACCCCAGCGTCGCTAAAACAATTCCAAGAGTTCTTCGCCGAATTCCGTGCGTTCCAAGATATTGGTGGCTCCTGCCACATTTCCAACGGGGAATTTAGTGAACCATATCACCAACTTGCTTCAGCGCACTTCAGACCACTTGAATTCGAACTCCACAATCTCCGGCGGTCGGCGATTCACGCCCTTGTAGTCGACCACTCGTAAGTAAGTCTCTCCTTCTCGCTCCAACCAGTAGGGCGCCGGATAGTAGGCATCCGTAACATTGGCTGCCTCGGCGTTGTCGAGGATGGCAAAGGAATCGACTGCCAACGTCTCTGGGTCTACCCGGAACAAGCACATCTTCATCGCTTTCGGGAAACGCGGTTGGCGGTCCTTAGTCGCATCGTCGGCTTGCGCCGTGCTGCCCGTCCAGTTGCGCCCCATGAGGTAGTAGTGATCGTCGCGGGCAAATAGCC
>ERZ1048068.1889-NODE-1889-length-15502-cov-4.389525_pt1 | contig 15502 bp, 10 predicted proteins | sample MGYA00383098_ERZ1048068 | MGnify/ENA primary metagenome ERZ1048068 (study PRJEB29581, sample SAMEA5548368) | metagenome | biome: marine; feature: coastal; material: water | depth 1 m | study: Short-term variability in the microbial, nano- and picoplankton... | reverse complement strand
GGATGAAGGTGATGGCGGGATCGTGATTGATGGCATCGGTGTAGACATTGCGCATGATGCAAATGTCGTCGGCGATTTTTTGCGTCCACGGAAGAAGGTCGGCATTCATCTCCTGACCGGATTTGCCAAACTTGCCAAACTTGAAGACCGAGCCTGCCATGGGTTTGGACGATTGGTTGGAGGACATGCCGGTGGCTCGGCCGTGGGCTTCGGGCGGGAGTTCCTCGCCGTGGTGTTCCTGGAGGTAGGGCTTGTGATCGAAGGTCTCAAATTGCGAGGGGCCGCCGGATTGGAAGAGGTAGATCACCCGCTTGGCTTTGGGGGTGAAGCCGGGGCTTCCAAGGACGCCGGAATGATCGGAGTCGGAGGCTTTGGCCATCATGGAGGCGAGAGCCATGCCTCCGATACCGGTGGTGGACTTTTTGAAGAAGTGGCGTCGATTGACCGCAAAAGGATCGTTGGGAATGATAGGGTTCATTGGGCGAAATTGTTAGCGTTTCCAGACAGCTGCGTCGGTGTTGTATGTTGCCTGGCAGACGACGGTAAGAGCGGCGGACTCAATGGGGTCGAGATCCTTTGGTAAGGGCTTGAGTCCGACTTTGAGGAAAGCTTCGGCCTCCTTGGGGTTGGCTTTGAAATAGTTTCGCTGCTCGGCGAGAATAGCGGTGAGGAGTTCGAGCTCTTTCTCGGTAGCTTCGCGGCTGGTGACAGTTTTCCAGGCAGCTTTGATCCGGGATGCGTCATCGCCATGTTTTTGAAGCATGTTGGCAGCGAGATTGCGGGCTGCTTCGATGAATTGGGTGTCGTTGAGAAGCACGAGCGCCTGGGCCGGGCTGTTGGTGCGGCTGCGTTGCACGCTGCAGACTTCGAGCGATGGCTTGTCGAAGATGATCATATTGTTTTGCGGCTTGGTGCGGCGCCAGTAGCTGTAGAGGGAGCGCCGGTGGACGTGATCAAGGTTGCCTTTTTGATTGTGGACCGGGTCGTAAGGTTTGACCGGTGGGCCGCCGCGTTTGTCGCTCAGGAGCCCGGAGGTGAGAAGAGCGGCGTCGCGGATTGCTTCGCCGGTGAGACGGTGGGAAGGGCCGCGGGCGAGGAGCTTGTTGGCGATGTCGAGTGACTGGAGTTCGGGGGTGAGCACAGAGTCCTGCCGGTAGGTCGCGGAGAGAGCGATCTGTCTGACGAGGTGCTTGGTGCTCCAGTTGTGATTGATGAAGTCGCGGCAGAGCCAGTCGAGGAGCCCGGGGTGGGTGGGGAGGTCGCCTTGCAAGCCGAAGTTTTCCGTCGTGCCGACGAGGCCATTTCCGAAGAGCTGTTGCCAGATGCGATTGATGTAAACACGGGTCGTGAGCGGGTGATTGGGAAGAGTGAGCCATTGGGCTAGGCCGAGGCGATTACGTGGAGCGCCTTTAGGGAAGGGTAGGAGGAAGGCGGGCGTGTCGCGGGTGACTTTGTTTTCCTCGGTTCGCTCGGCGGTGAATTCACCACGGGCGAGAAGGTAGGCGGGGCGCGGGGTGTCCATCTCTTCCATGACGGGGACTTCGGTGAAGCTGTCCTCGAGTTGGACGAGGGCCTTTTGGGCGGCGGCATGTTCGTCGAGGGCCTTGCGGTAGTCTTCGTTGTGATTGGAAAGTAGGGGTAGAGATCTTTGTCAGCAGCTTTTCGGGAGCTTTGGTTGATGTCTTCCAGGCCGGCGAGATGACTGACTTCGAGCGGAGTGAGAGCCCGGTCGAAGGTGATGAGTTCGTCGACCTGCCCTCCTTTGAATCCGGGGCCGCGGAAGATGGAGCCGAGGGTGAAGTTACCAGCGGTGTAGGTTCTGGTGTTGACACTTTTGTAAAGTTTGCCGCCGACGATTTTAGTTTCGAGGGGGAGGCCATTTTTATACATGGCGAGCCCTTCGGCGTTGCTGGAGGCGTCGTAAGTGACGGTGATGTGATGCCATTCGTTTTTCGGGATCTGGGCGACGGTTTTGATGCCGATACCATTGTCGGGCCAATGGCGGAAGACGCGTGCGGTCAGGAAGCCATTTTCGGTGCGTAAGTCGATACCGTTGTAGCCAACTTCCGTTCCGTGGGCGCGCTGCCAGATGACGACGGAGCGCTTTTCGCGCAAGGTGTCCTTCATCCAAAGCCCGACCGAGAAGGGGGTATAGCGATCTTTGATGAAGAAGTTGCCGGTGGAAGCTCCACGGTCGCCGTCGAGGATGATGGCCGAGCCGTGACCTTTTGGGCCTTCCGTATAGTGAATGTCAGCAAGGCTCAGGCTAGGTGGCTTGGGTTTGATGAGGCGATTGTTTTTGTCCTTCTTCACCGGGCCGGGAGGCGGGGGTGTGCGGGATTCGAGTGGCTGCTTGTGATCTTTGTCGAAATCGAAGTGGCCGCTGAGGTCGGCAAGGGAAAGCTTGAGAGGCACTGGTGGGGTTCCCCCTTTTTTTGGGGTTGGATTGAGAGCGGTAGCTTTCCATTCTTGGAATTTCGAGCCGAGATCTTTGTCGAGCTGAGCTAGTTTTTGTTGTGCTGCGGCGACACGTTGCTTGCGCTTTTTGAGGTCAGCTTCCTGGGCATCAGTGGGGAGGAGGAGGCTGGGCGGAGGGGAGATGTTTCCGTGGATGTAGAGGCCGGTTTCATTGATGGAATTAAAGAAGGAGAAAAGCTGGTAGTAGTCCTTGGCTGTGATGGGATCGTATTTGTGATCGTGGCATTTTGAGCATTCCATAGTGAGACCAAGGAATGCCGTGCCCATGGTGTGGACGCGATCGGAGACGCCATCGACGAAGAACTCGAGGGCGTCGGAACCACCTTCATTGGTCATGCGATTAAAGCGATTGAATGCCGTAGCGAGCTGTTGATCTTTGGTGGCGTTGGGAAGAAGATCTCCAGCGATGTTCCAGGTGACGAAGTCTTTGTAAGGGAGGTCTTGCTGATAGGCTCGCACGACCCAGTCGCGGTAAGGCCAGGCGGTGAAATTCATGTCGGAGTGGTAGCCCCAGGTGTCGGCGTAGCGGGCGGCATCGAGCCAATCGAGCGTCATGTGCTCGGCGTATTCGATGGTGGCGAGGAGAGAGTCGACAGCTTTTTCGTGAGCCATGGCAGGGGATGATTTGAGGTCGGATTGAAAGGTGTCGAGTTGTGCCTGGTTCGGAGGGAGTCCGGTGAGGTCAAAGCAAACGCGGCGGAACCAGCGAAGGGGGGCGGCTTCGGGCGAGGGCTTGAGATCGTTGGCCTGAAGCTTGGCGGCGACGAAATTGTCGATGGGGTTTCTTGGCCAGTTCGCGGAGTTGGTGGGTGGGACAGGGATTTTGTCAGGAAGGGGAACGAAGGCCCAGTGAGGTTCGTATTTGGCGCCTTGTTTGATCCAAGCTCCGATGATTTCTTTTTCGGAATCGGTAAGGACGAGATTTGATTCCGGAGTGGGCATGACCTCGTCGGGGTCGTTTGAATTGATGCGCAGCCAAACCTCGGAGTTTTCGAGTGAACCGGGGACGATGGCATGCTTGCCTGGCGTGTCCTTAAGCGCGGCGTAAGCGGAGGCTTCGTCGTCGAGGCGCAGACCGGCTTTGTTGTTGGTTTTGTCCGGGCCGTGGCAAAGGAAGCATTTGTCCGACAGAATGGGGCGGACGTCGGTGTTGTAGCCTACGGATTCAGCGCTCAATCCCGGGGACTGAACGGATAAGGTCAGAAAGACGGTGAGTTTGCGAAGTGTCATTTGGTGGAAAGATGTTTGACAGTCATCCCGATGGAAGGATCAAGGAGCGATTTCTCGGGATTAGTCTTTTTCAGAGAGTTGGCGGGCCATTTTTTGGCGTCGGATCCGAGGTAGGATTTGCCGCCGGGATCCGACTTGTCGTTCCAGAAACCGGGGCAAGGCTGAGGCGGCCATGCTTGTCTCCGCTGGGAGGGGTGAGCTTTTTATCGACGACACTGATTGGATTCATTTTCAAAGCCGCATCTGCCTGGGAGTGATTCCGGGCGTGACAGTTGGCAGGCAAGAGAGATCGTTGCAGTGGGGACAAGGAAGAGCTTCGAAAACATGGAGTGTAGATCTAAAATACTGGAATGGTGGACTGGGTCTATCAGGGGAAGAAAAGGTTTCGCGTGTTGCGGCGATTCCGAGGTAGCTTGCATTCCTTCGAAAGAATCATGTTTGAATTTGAAACCTACAATATCGTCTTTGGTATTCTCTTCAGTTTGATTGGGTTTTGTGCCTTTTGGTATGGGCGGAAGATGGAATACTGGCAGCCTTTGGCGATCGGGTTGGCGATGATGGTCTATCCTTATTTCACGCCAAGCTGGATGTGGACACTTGGAGTGGGACTGCTCTTGAGTGCAGTGCTTTGGCGGCATCACGATGAATAGGCGAATCTTTTCATTCCACTCTTTGAGGAAGGGTCGAGATCTGAGAGGCTGCCCCGTGTTTGAAAATCCAGGAGCCATGTTTCGTTTTTGTTTCTTATTCTCGATTCTTATTGGGAATGTCCTCGCTGATGACGATAAGACCTTGAGGGTCTTTATTTTTGCGGGGCAGTCGAATATGGTGGGCTCGGATTCAAAGGTTGCGGATATTCAACGCTTTCCTCCCTTCGTGGGATTGGAGAAGCCACAGAAGGGAGTGAGGTTTTCTTACTCCATTGGTCGGGAGAATAAGATGAACTCGGAAGGCTGGGTTGATCTGCAAGCAGTAAACAAAGTGGTAGGACCTGAGTTGAGTTTTGCCCGGAAGGTGACCGAGAGCATCGAGGCGCCGATCGCGATCATTAAGGTGGCGGCTGGAGGGACCCATTTAGGCGGAGATTGGAATCCAAAAGATCCGATCGGATTTAAAATGTATCCTCTGGCGTTGGAGGTGGTTCGGAAGTCTCTCGCGGAATTGGATCGGAATAAGGTTCCGTATCGTCTGGAGGGCTTTATGTGGCACCAAGGTGAGAACGATATGTTCAATGAAGAGTATCAGGCGAATTACGGAGCGAATTTGAAGAAATTCCTCGCGAGTTGGCGGCGGGATTTGAAGTCGCCCGGGTTGAAGTTTTATATCGGTGAGTTGTGCACCAAGACGATTTGGGGAATGGATCTGCGGCCGCGGATGTATGCCATTAGTTTGGGTCAGCGGGAGGTGACGAATACAGATCCACTTGCGGAGTATGTCCCGACTTCACATGTCGGGGTTGAGATTGGAGGTGGAGTAGGGCTGCATTATCACTACGGGACTCTGGGGCAATTGCAGCATGGAGAGAACTATGCGGAGGCTTATTTGGAGTCGATTGGGAAAAAGAAGGAGGTTGAGAGGAGTCTTAAAAAATGGCCCTACAAAAAGGGAGCGAAGGTGAAGCTCTTTGTGATGGCGGGACATCGGAATATGGAAGGCGAGCGGGCTTTTGTTCAGGACCTCCCGGAAGGTCTTCGTGAGGATGATCCTTCAATCGCTTATAGATACAGTCTTGGTGGTGGGTATCGAGTGTCAGATCAATGGGAGCCCCTGGGTGCGGTGGGATACTACGAGACTTTTGGTCCTGAGTTGAGTTTTGCGCGGGAGCTTAAGAAGAAGGTGAGCGGAAATATTGCTATTGCGAAATTTACCCACAGTGGATCGCAAATGAACGATTGGACTCCGGAGGGGAGTGAGGCCAAGTCTCGAAATCTCTATCCTCGCTTCGTCGATTTCATCAGAACTTCGGTAAAAGAGCTGAAGGACAAAGGACATCAGGTTGAGTTGGCGGGCATCTTTTATCACGTGGGCGAAAACGACATGTCGATGCCTCCGTATCGGAAGAAATCACCCGAGTGGTTAAAGTCGACGGTTGAACAAGTTCGGCAGGATTTGAAGAGGCCCAAGCTCAAGTGGATCGTCAGCCAGCAGGCGCCGACGGATGATAAACGAGTGAATGAGATTGAGGTGATGTCGAAGTTTGATTCGCTGGCCGCGAGTGACCGTAACATGGTTCATCTTAAGACCCTCGATTTGCCAGAGCAGGAAAAGAAGTTGGTTCTCGATTCGGCCGGAGTGATTCGCTTGGGCGAGATCTTGGCGGGAGGATATTTGAAATCGGTCTCTCGTAAAAAGGCATTCTTGCTTCCGGAGGGAACCAAGGTGATCAAGAGTTTGGTTTATTCCGAGCCAAAGGGGAGTCCGCAGTTACTTGATTTGTATCTCCCCAAACAGGCGGCCTCACCATTGCCAGTGATTGTTTGGGTTCATGGAGGGGGGTGGAAAAACGGGAGTAAGGAAAATCCGCGTCATGCGGCGTGGTTGGCTGCAAAGGGCTTTGCGGTGGCGAGTATCAATTATCGTTTGACGAGCGAAGCCCAGTGGCCGGCTCAGATTGATGATTGCCGTGCTTCGGTAAGGTGGCTTCGCAGGAATGCCCAAAAATACGGATTGGATGCGGATCACATTGGCGCGTTTGGTTCGTCGGCGGGAGGGCATTTGGTGGCTCTGATGGGGACGCGGCCTTATGTGGATGAAGCCAGCAGGATACAGGCGGTTTGTGATTGGTTTGGTCCTTCGGAGTTATTGACGATGCCGCCGAATATGGTGGCCAATGGTCGAACTGAAGAACAGGTCGCGAAATCCAATGGCGCAATCTTATTGGGCGCGACGGTGAAAGATGTGCCGAAATTGGCGAAGGAAGCGAGTGCGCTGGATAATGTGAGTGCGGATGATGCTCCCTTTCTAATCATGCATGGAAGCGAGGATCCGGGCGTGCCGATCGATCAGAGTCGGAGACTGCATGCGGCTTTGCTTGGAGCCGGGGTTCCCAGTGAGTTTCATATTGTAAAAGAGGCCGGTCATGGAGGTCCGCTTTTTGCAACTCCGGAGGTGAGAGCCAAGGTGGAGGCGTTTTTCCGCCGAGCCCTTATCAACTGAGTTGATGATTTCTTTGGGGTTGGATTGGGTTTTGAAGTAAGCTTGTAAAAAGATTTTGGTCAGCAATCGGAAATGAACGTAAAAAACTGGCGACCGATGAAGGCCGCCTGTCCTGAAAAGTGGGTGCGTTAGCTTTCGTTATTGGGACTCGTTGGAGGAGTTACCCTACTCGTCGTTGCTTTCGGCTGCCAAACGCTTTTTGAGCAGTTCCTTCCCGTCTTCGGCGCGGGCTGTGACGCGGTCAGTCAGGCCGCGCTGCATGAAGTGGTCTAGGATCTTCAGGGCCCAATCACCTTTTTGCTTACTCATGGCATTGACGACCCGGATTTGCTCTGACTCGCTCAAGGCCAGTGGCGCGGTGTCATCCCAGAGGAGAGGAAGGTCATCCCCATTGATGTCCGGTCTCTCCGTGAGGAATTGAATCATGGCGGCGAAGCCTTGTTTCCTCATGGTGCCTTCTTCTTCGTTCTCAACGAAAGTAGAGAGGGTTTCGAATTGGCCGGTATCGGGCCACTCGCGAAGTCCGGCGATGGCGGCGAGTTGGAGTTTCATATCCGAGCCATTGAGGTGGGTGCTGATCAATTCGGCTGCCCGGCTTCCTCCGGCTGTTCCCAATATTTGTAGCAACTGCTCCCGGACTTCTCCTTCAGTAGTGCTTCGGAAGGAGGAAATGATACGAGCAGCGAAGGACGATTTATCAGGGGCTTTTTTGATGACGGCCTTTAGGGTTCTCACTGCGGCGCGCCGGACATCGCCGTGCTGGGCGTCCGAAACAATATTCAGGAGCTGTTCAAGGTCATCGGGGGTGGCCATTTTTTCGGTGGCTTCAAGAGCGGCTACACCGAGTTTGGCTTCGGTCGCGGAACGGGCGAAATTGATGAGCGGGGCGAGGGCCGAGGGCCGATTGCGAACTTCGAGGACTTTGAAGAGATTGATGCGGGCATCTTTGCTCATCTGGGTTCGGGTGGCATACTTGGCGACTACATCATCAAGGTCGGATCCATCGGTGGTCGTACCAATATTGAGAGCCTGCATGTAGGTCTTTCTGACGCCCTTTTCTTTGGAGTCCGGAGTGATGATCGTATCGAGAAGCAGGGTGATGTCGCTCTTGGTGAGTTCGATTTCCTCTGGATAATTGGAAGGGCCCGCTTTAAAGGGTGCGGTGATTTCGGCAAGGCGGGCCATTTTGTCTTTTTGGGCTTTTTTGCCGAGCAAAACAATTCCTGCAATGAGGATGCCGACGACGAGGAGGGCGGCAATGACTCCCTTGGCAGCTCCGCTCATTCCTGTTTTTACAGGAATGGAGATAGCCGGCGTTTCCTCGGATGGAGTGGGGTCAGGTTCTGCTGGTATTGCAGTTGGAGCTACTGCGAGAACCGGAGTTTCCACAGGTTTTGGAGCAACCTTTTCTAGCTGGGGTCCTTTGACTTTAATCAGAGGGCTGGAAGCTGCTGACGTCGGGGTCGGAGACACTTCTTCAAGCTTGGCTTGAATGGTGGCCTCAGGGATATTGAATTTTGGAGCAGCTCCGGTAGTGGAGGGAAGAGGCTCTGACATTTTAGGTTGCTCCGGAGAAGCCGGAGCCGAGACTTGGAGAGGTGCCGGAGCCGTCACCAATGACTGGGATTGGATGGGCTCAGGGCTTGTTTCGCTTTCCGGTGCCGGTGCTTGGACCGGAGAATTTGGAATGATGAGTTTTGGTGCGGCTGCAGCGGCAGGCTCCTCTATTTTTGGTGGAGCCATTGAGGCCTGCGCGGGAGCACCGGTGGGCTTGCGATCGTTGGGCAGATCCGGAGAGGGAGTCATGGGCTCGACTGGAGTGGGGATGGCGTGGGCCTTGACCGTTTGGGCCTCGGAGTGAATGGAGGGGGCACTCCCTTCAGGGGGAAGGATAGGCTGAGGTGCCGGAGCCGTTACCAATGACTGGGATTGGATGGGATCAGGGTTTGTTTCGGTTTTCGGTGCCGGTGCTTGGACCGGAGAATTTGGAATGATGAGTTTTGGTGCGGCTGCCACGGCAGGCTCTTCTGCTTTTGGTGGAGCCTGCGCTGGAGCGGCGGTGGGCTTGCGATCGTGGGGGATGTCCGGAGCGGGAGCCATGGGCTCGACCGGAGTTGGGATGGCGGGGGCCTTGATCATTTGGGCTTCGGTGTGAATGGAGGGCGCACTTCCTTCAGGGGGAAGGATAGGCTGAGGTGCGGTGGCGGTATTGACCGGGCCCGTGACGTGGGGAATGACGGGGCTGGTTGGGGTATTTATCGGTGCTGCTGAAGGCACGTTCATTTGTGGTGCGGCATTCAGAGTGGGAGTGCTGACGAGGGGGATTTGAGAGGCTGAATTTTCAAGGCTGTTTTCGCTCATTAGGAAAAGTTTGAGTGATTCACGGGCGTCTCGGGGGCGCTCTTCGATTTGGCGCGCAAGATGCCACATGACCCACTGACAGAGCCACAGGGGAAGGTCGGGACGGTGCTCCTGCAGCGGTTTGATTTGATGTTGGAGATGGGCGTTCATCACCTGGGGTGCGGTTTCCCCGTCAAAGGGGTACACACCGGCAAGAGTGTAGTAGTAGACACAGCCCATGGAGTACATGTCGGTGCGCTTGTCGAGCGGGATTCTCTCGAATTGCTCGGGCGCCATGAAGTGAATTGATCCAAAGACGGAGTCCCCGTGATCGATGGTCTGGAGTGAGGGTTTTGGTGAAAACTTGGCGAGGCCGAAATCCACTAGCTTTACCTGGAACCGTCCGCTGGGGAGCCAGGTCACCATGACGTTGGTCGGTTTGATATCACGGTGGACCAGATCAAGGTCCTGGGCCGCAATGAGAGCCTCCTGAGTTTGTAGGGCGACTTCCCGGAAATCCTGGATGGTCAGCGTGCCACGATTGACCATCTCGTCGATGGTTCTTCCCGAGAGAAGTTCCATCACCACGTATGGGCCGTCATTATCAATGCCGGCATCAAAGACGGTGACGATGTTTGGGTGCTGGACAGAGCAAAGTGAGGCCGCTTCGTTCAGCATGGCCTTCGTTGCCTCCTCCTGATTCTCGTAACCTCCCTCCGGCAGGACGCGTTTGATCGCAACCTCACGGTTCAGGTGGCGGTCGAAGGCTCGATATACCGCACCGACGCCACCTTGGCCTATTTTGCTACGGATTTCATAGCGGTCATCACTCATAGATCTTATTAGCTTAGTTTTCCCAAACCTCCCGTTTAGGCAAGCTCGGTTATCAATAATTGTGTCGCTGAAAGGTTCGATTTTGGTAAAAATATCTCCATGGGATCATTTTTAGCCCTCGTCATTATCATTTTAGTTGCACTTTTTCTGGTAAAGCTGGGGGCGAGTGCTCTGCAACTGACGGGGATGTCGAAGCCCGTCTCGCTGTTCCAGGCCTCCTCGGCCTTTTTTGGAGTGGGATTTACGACCAAAGAAGCGGAGCAAGTAGTCAATCATCCGGTGAGGCGGAAAATCATCCTGCACCTCATCATCGCGGGGAATATTGGATTAACTTCCGCTCTGGCCACCCTGTTGGTGACTTTCATGAGCAGCAGTGAGCATGGTGGACTGGGAATGACCTTTGGTTGGCTGGCCGTGATTGGGGTTGGAGTTCTGGCGCTTGGATTTCTGCTCAATCTCAAGGTGGTGAGAGGCCCGCTCGACCGGGTCATGCGAAAAACTCTCGAGGCTTCGGGAATGAGGCGCGTCATTGATTACGATTATCTTTTGAATCTTCGCGACGGATTCTGTGTTTATGATGGGGAGATTGCGGATGATCATCCCTGGATAGGCAGGTGTCTTTCGGAGCTCCGGCCGGCGGACCTGGGTGTCATTGTCCTCGGGATCTATCGGAGCAATGGGGATTTTGTCGGGGCTCCCAAAAAGGAAACTGTGATCGAAAAAAAAGATGTCCTCATGGTTTACGGTCGCGATGACGATGTGCGCGAGGCTCTCGGAACGCAAGGAGAGTGATATTGAGAAATCGACTTTGGAGTGATGTCGTGCTTGGATTGTGAACCTGTCGTTGAGTGTCGGTAGGCCCATCACTCGAAATGGTGACGTTGAGATCAAAGCCGCCGGAGGGGGAGTCATTCTGAGATCTAAAGCAGTCCGAGGTCCTCAGCAAGCTTGTTGGTGGCGCGGCCGTATTCCACGTAGGAATCATAGCACTGCTGCCAGTCGGGCTCCTGGCCGTCGACAGCGTGGAAGACAGTAGCAACATGAGGCTCGATGGCGAGTCCGCCAGTGTAGCCATCATCTTTGAGTGCGGTGAGAATCTCGCGGACTTTGCCCTGACCATCACCGGGAAGAGTGTATTTCGCGGGCTCGGTTTCACCGGCGGGTGGATTGGTGCAGTCCTTGATGTGAACGTGCACGACGTGTTCCTTGACCTTGCTGTAAAACTCCAGTGGATCCTGCCAAGGGAAAGGCTCGGGCTTTGAGCGATCGAGTTGGAAGACGGGATTTGCGGTGTCAAAGACGAGTTTTATTCCGGGAATTTCCTCTACGAGCCGTAGCGTATGCTCGGTGGAAAAGCCACCCCAGTTCATGCAGTTTTCGTGAATGGCCTGAAGACCGGCATCGGCGAAACGAGCATGAATTTCGCGCAGACGACGAAAGCGTTCTTCTTCCTGCTGGTCCTCGCCCCAGGGCTCCTGCGCGTAGGACATGATTCGGATAAGTTTCGTGCCAAGACGTTGCATCCGCGGAATAGCGCGTTCGACTTCGGCGAGTGTGATGTCGAAATCAGAAGTGATCTTCTTTCCCCAGTTGCCGATGAGCGAGCCGAACTCGGGAATGGTGATTCCTGCGGCATCGAGTTGGTCGGCGACCTTGTCGAATTCGCCCTGCGGAAGTTCGTGGATGTTCGCACCGTTGACTCCGCGGGCGGAGATTTGCGTCCAGCCAATTTCCTTGGTGGCTTTGATCTGGGTGGCTAGGTCCTGAGCTGCTTCGTCAGCGAATCCGGTCAAATACATGGCCGTAACTAAACCCGATTGGTGGATTGGAAAACTTTTATTTCTTGCCGAGCTTTTCTTCCATCTGCTCAAGGCTGATTCCCTTGGTCTCTGGAACCATGATACACACCCAAATGAGCTGCAGGATCATCATGAAGGCAAAGAAGCCAAAGATCGTGGTGGCTGAGAAATTCTCCATGGCCAAGGGAAATGCAAAAGTAAGAATGGCGGCGAACACCCAGTGAGTGGCGCTTCCAAGCGATTGCCCAAAGGCCCGGGCGACGGCAGGGAAGATTTCGGAAATGAAGACCCAGATCACCGCTCCTTGTCCCACGGCGTGGGCGGCGATGAAACCCAGAATACAAACGAGAACAAGGACGCTTCCGCCGCCCGCTTTGTCGGAGGCTTCCTTGAGAGCTGCTTCGGCGATCTCGATGTTTTCTTTTTCGGTCAATCCCTTGGGCAGGTCGACGCCTTTTCCCGCATAGGCTTGGTCATTGGAGGATTCGACGAGAGCAACGCGGGCATTTTCGAAATTCTTCTCCGCGCTTTTTCTACGCTCTTCCGGGAGATCGGTTTTGGCCACTTCGACAATGGCTCCTCTCAAGCTGATTGCTTTCTCTGCAACCTGGAAGGGGGCCTTGTAATGTGAAAATGCCCAAGCGCAGATGGTCAGGGAAACGATGTAGCCGATCGAACCGATAAAAAGCAAAGTACGTCGCCCAAGTTTGTCAATAAGGCGCAAGCCAACGAGGGTGAAGATGAGATTCACCAGTGTGATCAGAGAGGCGTTGAAGAGTGATTGGCCTGGATCAAATCCGGTCATGCCGAGAATGCGGGGTGAGAAGCCCAGAATGGCATTGATGCCCGAGAGTTGGTTGAAGAAGGCGATGAGGAAAGCGAGGACCAGTGCGAGCTTAAGGGGGTTCCAAAAAACCTTGGGCGAACCTGTTTGCCGGTGTGAGGCTTGCTCGATCTCGACAACCTTTGCTTCAAGTTCGTTCTCACTGAAGGAGGGATTGATTTGTCCCAAGATGGCTTTCCCTTCATCTCGCTCTCCTTGATCGATGAGCCAGCGCGGGCTTTCAGGAAGAGAAAAGCACATGAAGCTGTAGATGAGCGCGGGGAGGGCTTCGATTCCCAACATCCAACGCCACGCGGTCTCGGCATCAATGATGGATGCAATGAGGGCATTAGACAGAGTCGCGATGAGAAGTCCGAGGACGATATTGAACTGGAACATTCCGGTGAGACGCCCGCGTCGATCGGCGGGGGAAATTTCCGAGATGAAAAGCGGGGCCGCTACCGTGGAGATCCCAATACCTAATCCGCCAATGAATCGTGAAATTGAAAAGAAGGTGACATCGGGTGCCAGCCCAGACCCAAGGGCCGAGACAAAATAGAGAATGCCAATCCAGAGGAGTGTTTTCTTTCGTCCAAAGCGATCAGTGGGAATCGCTCCGAAGATCGCTCCGAAAACGGTCCCCCATAGAGCCGAACTCATCGCGAGTCCGTGTTGAATCCCCGTGAGTCCCCAGAGGCTTTGAATTCGCTGCTCGGCACCCGAGATGACGATGAGGTCAAATCCAAAAATAAACCCGGCCAGCGCGCAGGTGATGGCCCAAAAGAGTAGACGGTTTTTCATAGAGATAGGGAAGCGGTTTGCATCTCTAACAAGGTCGGGGTGCTAGGTCGATGCCGGAAGTTGCAAGGCTACGTCAGAATCTTCTCCACGACATGGCCGTGCACATCGGTGAGGCGGAAATTACGGCCTTTGTATTTGAAGACGAGTTTTTTGTGCTCGATGCCGAGGAGGTGGAGGGCGGTGGCGTGGAAGTCGTGGACGTGGAAGGGATCGTGGGCGGCGGTGAAGCCGAAGGGATCGGTTTCGCCGTAGGTGACGCCACCTTTAATTCCTCCGCCGGCGAGGAACATGGAGCCGGACTTGGTGTGGTGGTCGCGGCCGCTGCCTTGTGACATCGGGGTGCGTCCGAATTCACCGCCCCAGATGACGAGGGTGTCATCAAGGAGGCCGCGTTGTTTGAGATCGGTGATGAGAGCGGCGGAGCCTTGATCGACGTCTTTGCATCGGGATTTCATGCCGCCCATGACATTGCCGTGATGGTCCCAGCCCGAGTGATAGAGTTGCACAAAACGCACGCCGCGTTCAGCCATACGGCGCGCCATGAGGCAGTTGGAGGCAAAGGTTCCGTCAGGTTTGTCTCCGACGCCGTAAAGTTCACGGGTCGCTTTCGACTCACCGGAGAAGTCCGCGAGGTCCGGGACACTGGCTTGCATCTTGTAGGCCAGCTCATACTGCGCCAGGCGAGTCATGATCTCGGGGTCGGCGACCGTTTCGTGATGATGTTTGTTGAGGCGGGCGAGGGTGTCGAGAGAGGCGCGTTGGGTGGTCTTTGAGATTCCCTTGGGCGAAGTGAGGTAGTTGAGCGGAACGCCTTTGGAGTAGAACTCGACGCCGGTGTGCTTGCCGGGAAGGAAGCCGGCGTTCCAAGCGGTTTGCGGGATTGGTTGTCCTTCGGGGCCGGAGCGCATTACGACGAAGGAAGGGAGGTTGTCGGTGATGTGACCGAGTCCGTAGGTGACCCAGGATCCCATGCTTGGACGGCCGGGAATCGCGGTGCCGGTATTCATGAAGGCGTGAGCCGGGTCATGATTGACCTGATCGGTTTGCTGGGTACGAACGATGCAGATGTCGTCGGCAATCTTTTGAATGTTGGGGAGAAGGCTGGAAATCTGCTGTCCGGATTGTCCGCATTCTTTGAATTCGACTTTCGAGCCAAAACACTTGAGCGCGGAGTGCTGGAGGAAAGCGAATTTAATCCCTTCAGTCAGCTCCTTTGGGATAGGCTTTCCATTGTTTTCACGAAGCTTCGGCTTGTCATCGAAACTCTCAAATTGCGACGGGCCACCGGCCATGTAGAGGTAGATGACTCGCTTGGCTTTGGGTGTGTGATCGAAATCCTTGGTCTGCTGGGCGAAGCCATCCTTGAAGAGGAGAGAGGCGAAAGCGGTGCCCGTGAGGGCGGATGAGGAACGGGCGAAGAAATCGCGGCGAGGAAAATTGATATTGCTCATGATGAGTAATGGTTGAGTTTAATTCCTGGTTAAAAATTCATGAAGATTGAGTGTCACCCGACTGACGCCAGTCCACGTAGCGTGTTCGATGGGATCTAATTTAGTGCTGGGATACTGGCCGATTTTCAGGAGGGCGGCGGCGTCTTCGGGGCTTTCCTTGTATTGTTCGGTGAGTTGTTCGAGGAGGGTTTGGATTTCCATTTTCTCGGCGGGCGATGGGGGACGTTGGAGGGTGAGCTGGAAGAGCTTGTCGATTCGTTGATTTCCGGAAGATTCAGTCAGGATTCTTTGGGCCAGGACACGGGCTGCTTCCACGAATTGCGGATCATTGAGGAGAGCGAGGGCTTGAGCGGGTGTGTTCGTGATGGTGCGGCGGGCGGTGCATTCCTGGCGGGTTGGCGCATCAAGAGCGAGCATGGCGGGGTGGATGTTTTGGCGCTTCCAAAAGGTGTAGAGAGAACGCTGGTATTGGTCGTCGCCGAGGTTGGTTTCCCAGATTTGATATCGCGCGCCGAACATGACCTTGTTCGATTTGGCCCAATAGGGATCGGGTTGGTAAGGGAAGAAGGAGGCGGTGGGAATCTCTTTGG
>ERZ1048068.1888-NODE-1888-length-15523-cov-7.441945_pt1 | contig 15523 bp, 14 predicted proteins | sample MGYA00383098_ERZ1048068 | MGnify/ENA primary metagenome ERZ1048068 (study PRJEB29581, sample SAMEA5548368) | metagenome | biome: marine; feature: coastal; material: water | depth 1 m | study: Short-term variability in the microbial, nano- and picoplankton... | reverse complement strand
CTGCAGGAGTTGGAGCCTACCCTAAAACTTAGAAAACGATTTAATCCTCGTCTTTTGGCATGGGCCCAAGCTTCACGCCGTCTGGATAGTACTTCCATCCATCTTTTCGAATTAACCAGAACGGCGAAACTAGAATATTGTCGTGTCGTTCATTTTTTGACGTTGCAGGAAAAAGTATGGAACCAACAATAAAAAGGGATTTAAAAAAGGCGAGAACGCTTCAAATATTAAATGTCATCTATGATGCAATTGAAGTAATAGTCGCCTTAGTAGCAGGGATAACTGCCAATAGTTCAGCGCTCATAGGGTGGGCATTGGACAGCACAATAGAGGTGGTAAGTGCTGCCACCCTTGGCTGGCGTCTACACGGTGAGCTTAAAGGAATTGATGAAGATCAGGTAAATAGACGGAAGAAAATTACTCTCTACGTGATTGCAGTATCATTTACACAAACACAAGTTTAGATTATCATGATAAGGTATTTTTAAGAGAACTGTATGTTTAAACCACTTTCAAAAGTCTTAGTTGTTGTTGCCATGCTTACTGCCTTTGTTGGGCAAGCATTGGCTTATACATCTATGTTTTGTGAAATGTCGGCAGATTCTCATCAATCTCATATGACTATGGAACACTCTTCAATGAAGTCTCATGAAGGTATGGAACATGGTGATATGAAGGCTAGTGCTTCAAGTTCAAAAGACTGCTGCGACGTAGACTGTATTTGTCCAGGTACATCAGTCACATTTTTGAATTCAAACAATGGTTCACCTGATATTTTGGGCTTTACTGAAGCTATAGTGAACCAAGGCGCTGAACACCCAAAGTCAATGTCTACTTCCCTTTTCCGTCCACCAATATTTGCCTAACACAGGGTTAGTGCGTCCAAAATTTACGCACAGAATAACTTTTCTTGTTAATTAATTAAGCGCTATTGCGCCTATATTTTATCCAGCATTGTCTGGGGGCAAAATGATCAAATTATTTTTTAAGTTAGCGGTAGCTATACTGCTAATACCAGCGTTTACTCACGCTACCGAGCATAATCATGAAAGTCATGTCGAAGCAAAGCTAATCGAGTTATTAGTTTACAAAACTCCGACTTGTGGATGTTGCAAAAAGTGGATAACCCATATTGAAGATGAAGGGGTGATTGCGCACTCCAAAGATTACCGCAACATCTCCAATATAAAAACTAAGTACGGTATCAAACCTAATTATCGCTCTTGTCATACAGCCGTTACTAGAAATGGCTTTGCGTTTGAAGGGCATGTGCCTGCCAAATTCATAAAACAATTTTTAGCTGAAAAACACAACAACGCCATTGGTTTGTCAGTCCCAGCGATGCCTGTTGGCTCTCCGGGGATGGAAGTAGGTGAACGTTTTATGCCTTATAACGTGTTGATTCTATTTAAAGATGGTACTAGCGAAGTGTATGCAGAGGTGAAAACCTATGAGGAGCAATTCTAATGAAATTTGGAATTCCAAGTCTGTTAAAGATTACTGTTAGTTTAATGATCGGATTTTCTGCATTTTATGCCCAAGCAGAAAAGATCATTTCACTTGATCAGGCGATAGCATTAGCACAGCAAAATGACCCTTGGCTGCACGGCAGCAAGTTGAAACAGCAAGCTGTTGAGTATAACAGTATAGCTTCTGGAACATTGCCTGACCCTATTATGTCTGTGGGCATGATGAATTTACCAACAGATACATGGAACTTAGATCAGGAAGGTATGACTCAATTTAAAGTTGGAGTTTCTCAAATGTTTCCTAGAGGAGATAGTTTGGAACTCAAACGACAACAGCTAAAAATCGAATCAACTAAATACCCGCTGTTACGCGAAAATCGTAAGGCGAAATTGAAAAGTGAAGTTTCCCAACTTTGGTTAGACGCTTTTCTAGCGCAACAAACCATTAAGTTAATCGAGAACGATTGGGAACTATTTGAGCAGATGGCGGAGATAGCAAAAGCCAGTTACTCAAATGTGATTGGAAAAACAAGACAACAAGATGTCATTCGAGCACAACTAGAAATCGTTCAATTGGAAGATAGGTTGACAGTCCAGAGGCAAAAATTAGAAACCTCAATTGCTCGTCTAAACGAATGGCTTCATCTTTATGATGACAGTAACTATGAAAAAGCGTTTGATTTTGACGCGCAACCAATGGCATTCAATGTCTCAGAAACTCTACCTGAAATTCGATTGCAAACCCCCGCATTTTTAAAGAAGGCTCATTATTCGCGAAATGCTCTGGCATTAGAATTAGAAAATCACCCTGCGATTCGCTCAATTGATGTTCAGAAAAAAGTGACTGAAACAGCTGTTGATATAGCCAAACAACAATATAAGCCCCAGTGGGGAGTAAACGCCAGCTATGCCTATCGTGATGATATGCCATCAGGAGATAATAGAGCAGACTTGTTTTCTGTTGGTGTGACGTTTGATTTACCGTTATTCACTGAAAATAGACAAGATAAACAAGTTGCCGCATCAATCGCGGAAACAGAAGCTGTCAGAACAGAGAAATTGCTGTTAACAAAACAAATGATTAGCGAAATTGAAAAAGAGCTAAGGCAGCTGAAAAGACTATCAGAAAGGCAGTCAATATATAAAGAACAATTGCTTACGCAAACCCACGACCACGCAGAAGCTTCGTTGACTGCTTATACCAACGATGATGGTGATTTTTCTGAAGTTGTTCGAGCTAGAATCGCAATGCTTAATGCCAGAATTTCCGCACTAAAAATAGATGTTGATGCATTGAAAACAGTAACTCGTATCAATTATTTCTTCGCACAGTCACATTCAAAATCAGCACCCGCACACACTGGTAAATTCGGAGAGAAATAATGTCATCTAATACAAAAATAATTATCGCGATCATCATTGGTGCAGCAATAGGTGCTGGGACATTGGGTTTATTCCTAAATCCTAACTCTGAAGGACCGAAAACAAATTCTGAAGAGAAAAAGCCGCTTTATTGGGTTGCCCCGATGGATTCTAACTACCGCCGGGACAAGCCCGGTAAATCTCCTATGGGGATGGACTTAATTCCTGTGTATGAAGATGAATCATCAACTGATGACTTCGGCCCCGGTGCTGTTAGGGTCGCTCCTCATGTGGTGAATAATCTTGGTGTTCGTACCGCACCTGTTGAGCTAGAAAATATGCACACTGAAATCTCTACGGTGGGTTATGTACAATATGACGAAGATAAACTAATTCATATCCACCCACGTGTTGATGGCTGGATCGAAAAACTATACGTTAAGGCTGAGGGTGACCCTGTAGAAAAAGGTCAACCCCTTTACAGCTTATATTCTCCCCAGTTAGTTAATGCTCAAGAAGAATTGTTAATCGCCTTAAAGCGCAATAACGGCTCGTTAGTTACGGCAGCTAAAGATCGTCTTAAAGCCTTACAACTTTCAGCAGGCTTGATTAAAGAACTAGAGCAAACAAAAAAAGTTCAACAAACAATTACCTTTTATTCGCCTCAAGCAGGTGTTGTAGATGGGTTAAAGATACGAGAAGGTTTCTATGTGAAACCGGGAGATACTTTGCTTAGTATCGGCAAACTTGACCAAGTATGGGTAGAGGCTGAAGTGTTTGAACGAGATGCAGCGCTTATCAAAGAAGGGTTGCCAGTATCGATGACTCTAGACTACTTGCCCGGAGAAGATTGGACAGGTGTGGTTGACTATGTTTACCCAGCATTAACCAGTAAAACTCGCACACTTAGAGTTCGCTTGAAATTTGGTAATCCTGATTTTCAATTAAAGCCCAATATGTTCGCACAAGTTTCGATCCATGCGAATCAAGCCGACAGTGCGATTATTGTTCCTAAAGAAGCGGTCATACGCACAGGCAAGCAAGACAGAGTCGTCCTCGCCTTAGGTGACGGACAGTTTAAATCAATTGAGGTAACTATTGGTCGAGTTGATAAAGATAGTATCGAGATTCTGAGCGGTTTAAATGAAGATGATGTTGTTGTTACGTCTGCTCAATTCCTAATTGATTCGGAATCAAGTAAGTCATCAGACTTTAAGCGTATGACACATGATGAGGTGCCGAACTCTATCTGGATGCAAGGTGAAGTAAACAGCGTCATGACAGGACATCGTATGGTCAATATTACACATGGCCCGGCTGAAGCTTGGGATTGGCCGGAAATGACAATGGACTTTAATGTGGCTGAGAATGTTGATGTTGACTCTTTAAAGTCAGGTCAATCTTTACACTTCGAGGTGTCTAAAACCGAAGATAGTGGATATGAAGTAACTGGTATTCATATCATGAGTCAGCCAGAAGTATCCTCTGCAACAGTCTCAGGTTTAATTAATGAAATAACCTTAGGCAATCGCACTTTCAATATTAGTCGAGGCCCAATAGAGAAGTGGGATAGACCTGCTGCGACGATGGATTTTATCGTCGCGGAAAATATAGAAATAGCTGACTTTAATGTTGGTGACAACGTCACTTTCACGTTTGAAGTGAGAGATGAATTGGTTATCACTGAAATTTCCCTTGAAGCAAATGAAAAAAACAGCGACGAACATGAGACAAATCATGAACAGAAAGCTGTTGTCGATCATTCGAACCATTAAATAGGGAGATTAGTAATGATTGAATCAATAATTAGATGGTCAGTGGGTAACCGTTTCTTTGTGTTATTAACCACGCTTATCATCGCATTTGGTGGAATATTTGCGTTAAAAAATACACCTGTCGATGCGCTTCCTGACTTGTCAGATGTTCAAGTAATTATCAAAACGAGTTATCCGGGACAAGCACCTCAGGTAGTACAAGATCAAGTAACTTTTCCTTTAACTACTGCGATGCTTTCAGTACCGGGAGCACAAACGGTTCGAGGTTATTCGTTCTTTGGCGACTCATATGTCTACATCATATTTGACGACGACACAGACCTTTATTGGGCAAGGAGTCGTGTGTTGGAGTATTTGAGTCAAGTTGCTTCGAGTTTACCAGATGCAGCAAAACCACAGCTAGGGCCTGATGCAACAGGTGTGGGCTGGGTTTATATATATGCGCTCACTGATAAATCTGGTAATCATGATCTTAGTCAGTTGCGAAGTATCCAAGACTGGTTTTTAAAATACGAGCTTCAAACGGTTCCGGGAGTTTCTGAGGTCGCTGCAATTGGTGGCATGGTTAAACAATACCAAGTTCAAGTTGATCCAGATAAGTTGCGAGCCTACGGTATACCATTGACTCACGTTCAAATGGCGCTGAAAAGAGGTAACCAAGAAACAGGTGCGTCTGTTGTTGAAATGGCCGAAGCTGAGTACATGGTAACTGCCACTGGCTATATTCAATCCGTTGGTGACATCGAAAAAATACCGTTAGGCGTTAATGAGCAGGGTACGCCATTGCGTATTGGCGATATAGCTGATGTTGGATTGGGTCCACAGATGCGCCGAGGGATAGCGGAGTTAAATGGTGAAGGCGAAGTTGTTGGGGGCGTCGTGGTAATGCGCTTTGGAGAAAACGCACAGCAAACAATTGACGGTGTAAAAGAAAAACTTGAATCATTAAAAGCCTCTTTGCCTGAAGGTATTGAAGTTGTTCCTGTTTATGACAGATCTAAGTTAATTGAACGAGCGGTTAGCAATCTATCAGATAAATTGATTGAAGAGCTAATTGTGGTTGCACTAATTTGTGCGGCATTTTTGTTTCATCTACGTTCTTCCATTGTCGCAGTTATTACCTTGCCTTTAGGAATTTTGGTGTCTTTTATCATCATGTACATGCAAGGTATCAATGCCAATATTATGTCATTAGGTGGGATTGCAATAGCGATAGGAGCCATGACGGACGGTGCAATTGTAATGATTGAAAATATGCACAAGCACATGGAAGCTCTTAATAAAAAGGGCGTGCCATTGACGGATGAAAACCGTTGGCAAATTGTTGCTAAAGCTGCAAGTGAAGTTGGTCCAGCATTGTTTTTCAGTCTACTTATTATCACAGTGTCATTCTTACCAGTCTTTATTCTAGAAGCTCAAGAAGGAAGAATGTTTGCCCCTCTTGCATACACTAAAACCTATGCGATGGCTGCATCCGCTGGATTGGCAATAACTCTGGTTCCCGTTCTTATGGGATATTTTATTCGTGGAAAGATTATATCGGAAAAGAAAAACCCATTGAACCGCGTACTGACCGCTCTGTATATGCCTGTGTTAAGACAGGTTATGAAATTCCCTAAATCAACCATTGTAATTGCGTTATTGGTTACCGCCGTGGGTTTTTGGCCTGTTAATAAGATTGGTAGTGAATTCATCCCGCCATTGGATGAAGGTGACCTGATGTATATGCCAACAACTTACCCCGGCATATCCATTGGTAAAGCTCGCGAATTATTACAACAAACGGACAAGTTACTTCGCACAGTGCCTGAAGTCGAGACCGTCTTTGGCAAAGTTGGTCGTGCTGAAACCGCCACTGACCCTGCCCCTTTAACGATGATTGAAACATTCATTCAGTTGAAACCACAAGAGCAGTGGCGAGACGGAGTAACCACTGAAAGTTTAAAAGCTGAATTTGATGAATTGGTTAAATTACCCGGCTTAACAAATGCTTGGGTGATGCCAATAAAAACCCGGATAGATATGCTAGCGACGGGTATCAAAACTCCTGTTGGAATAAAGGTAGCAGGACCTGACCTTGATAAGATTCAAGAAATAGGTCAGCAAATTGAACAATTGTTACCAGCGGTAGAGGGAACAGCATCGGTTTATTCCGAGCGTGTAGCTGGCGGCCGTTATATCAAGATAGATATTTCTCGTGAAAAGGCGAGTCGATTCGGGTTAAATATTGCTGATGTTCAGCAGGTGGTATCGACGGCTATTGGAGGCATGAATGTCACTCAAACTGTGGAGGGACAAGAGCGTTACCCTGTCAATTTAAGATATCCACAAGACTATAGAGATTCGCCTGAGCAACTCGCTAGATTGCCTGTTATTACTCCGAATGATCAGCGTATCGCATTGGGAGATGTAGCAGATATCCGTGTTGAGAATGGCGCTCCGGGAATAAAAAGTGAAGACGCTCGCATTAATGGCTGGTCATTTATTGATATCGAAGGCGTGGATGTCGGGACATATGTAGAGAATGCTAAAGAGTACCTTGAGCAAAATCTAGAAATTCCAACAGGTTACTCAATCTCTTGGGCTGGGCAGTATGAATATATGGAAAGAGCAAAAGAAAAATTGACATTTGTTTTGCCCTTAACGCTAGCCATTATTTTGATCTTGCTCTATTTGAATTTCCGCTCGTTTAGCGAAGTAGCCATTATTGTCGTGACATTACCTATGGCAATGATTGGTGGCTTATGGCTAATGTATTTGGAAGGATTTAACTTTTCCGTCGCTGTAGGTGTTGGTTTTATTGCGCTAGCAGGTGTTGCCGTAGAGATTGGAGTCATCATGCTGGTTTACTTGAATCAAGCTCTTACAGATCTCAAGGAAAAAGCGACCGAGCGAGCAGAACAGATTTCTGACGCAGATTATCAAGATGCCTTGTTACATGGCGCTGGTTTGCGTGTACGCCCTGTCATGATGACCGTGGCAACAATCATCATCGGTCTATTACCTATTTTATATGGAACAGGCACTGGTTCGGAGGTCATGAGTCGCATCGCAGCACCTATGGTCGGTGGGATGACGAGTGCAGTGTTACTAACTCTCATTGTACTGCCTGCTATTTATTCAATTGTTAAAAAGAGAGAAATAAATTTCTTTAATCAAGAGTTATCAAAAAGCTAAATTTAGTCGTTAAACCATAAATTTTAAAAGAGGTAAATATGAAAGCATTAATCAAAATCTTAGCGGTAATCAGCGTTGTTATTAGTAGCGCTGTGTTCGCACACGTAAATCTTGAAAAAAGTTCGCCTTCGGATAATGCAATGTTAATGACATCCCCAGAGGAACTTACACTTAAGTTCAGTAAAGAAGTGCGTTTAGTCAAAGTATCGTTAAAAAATAAGCAGGGAAAAAAAGTAAAGTTTGGCTTTCAACCTTCAAAAGAAGCGAGCAGTGAATTCTCATGGAAGCTACCTCAGTTGGCTCCAGCCAATTACATCGTAGATGTCACTTTCTTAGGTAAAGATGGTCACAAGATGAAGGACAACTTTGGCTTCATGGTTCATTAATTAAGTAGAGTAATTACTATGGAAATTTATATCTGGAATACGGTCATAGTGCTGACGAAAACTGCGTTCTACGTTGGCTTTGCCTGTATTGCTGGATATACATTTTTTGGCAATGTGTACGGCGGTAATACTTTGGAAAATGGAGAAAGAAGATCATTTAGTCAGATAACCCTTATTGCCGCCTTAATAGCTTTTCTAGCAAATGCAATTTGGTTCTTTGCTAACACTGGCGCAATGGTTGAAGAAGGAATAGTAGGAGCGCTAGACCTAGATATGATTAGTATCATGTGGGATTCGTCAATAGGCGATACCACACTATGGCGCTTGATTGGCCTGATTGGGGTTGCGATAGTAGTAATTTCTTCTCAATTTTGTGTTTGGAAGCTTACTAAATATGTCTTAAACGCCGTGCTTGTCATATGTCTATTTTTTCTTTCTTATTCATTTACTTTGGCTGGACACGTTTCCGTCATGGGGGTCTTTGAAAAAGGTCTATTAATGGTGCATGTCATTGTAATGGCGTGGTGGTTTGGTGCCCTTTACCCTCTTAAAAAAGCCTGCAATAAGTTGGAATTCGAAAAGCTTTATCAATTGATGGAAAGGTTTGGAAAACAAGCTAGTGTCATGGTAAGTCTGCTCTTAATCGCTGGCTTATTATTGGCAATTCAGTTGGTGGGTGGATTAGATGCTCTGCTATTTACTAATTATGGACAAACCATATTAGTTAAATTGTTGTTAGTGATTTGCGTAATGAAGATAGCCGCTACACATAAATTGAAATTAGTCCCGCAGCTCAAAAATAGTGATGGCAGAAAAACATTATCCAAATCAATCTCAATTGAAATGTTTGTAGCTATTGCCATTTTATCTGTAACAGCAGTGCTTACTAGTATTGTCGGCCCTGTAAATTAAACCTGAAAAGAGAATGAAAATGAAAAAAAGAAATATACTACTCGTTTTATTAATGACGGTTAGCTTTGTAGTTCACGCTCATGGTGACAAACAAAAAGATAAAGGAATGCTTAAAGGGCTGGATACCCCAGCTGCAAAAGTTGTATTAGCTTTTCATGAAGCGTTAGAAACAAGTAACAAAGAGCTTGCGCGTGCTCAATTAGCTGATGATGTCACCATTTATGAGGGCGGTCGTGTTGAAAGAAGCGCAGACGAATACGCTCATCATCATATGTTGTCTGATATGAAGTACTTGGCGGCTATGAAGAGCGAAACATTAGAGCACCAAGTGACAGTTCTTGGTAATACTGCGATATCGGCCTCGCGTAGTCATACTACAGGCTCTTACAAGGGTAAAGAGCGCGATTACGAAGGTATGGAAACAATGGTGCTGGAAAAACAAAATGGTGAATGGAAAATCAAGCACATTCATTGGTCTCATTAATTTATTGGTAAAAAAGACTGAGAATAAAATTGACTTCACCACAGTGTTATCTGTGCGAAGCTTTGAGAAAAAATGGAACCCAGTATTATCAGGAGTGCGCTAAAGCTTGTCGCAACTTAATTGATATATGTCGGAAAACCGTGAAATCGTGCTGTTGTTCGTAAGAGTTTAATTGCTTTTTTTGTTTGGAATTTCTTGCGAAAAAAGTTTGTAATAAAACGTAGCAGACCATGTCAGCATCATAAAGCCTAGAAGTGATTGCATCGCTGTGATGAATTTAATATGGCCTTCGGGGTTGAACTCACTCAACCCTAGGGTCGTCATAGTCACTAATGAATGGTAAAAGTAATCTCTGAAAATTGGTTTAAACGCTTTAGTAAATTCACCAAGCTCAAGGAGTTGGTGAGCAGCCCAATATATGCCAAATGGTGGAACCGACAACTGCATGAACTGTCAGCATAATAGGGCAAATCAAGTATCATCAAATATCAAAACTTCACAGAGAGACACTCGCATTCCTTTCTGTACTGTTCATCACATCCCAGTTTGGAATCATGCGTGGACATATTGCACCAATATTGGCTCTGACCATCCAGAAATAAACATTCCTATCAATACAGTCGGGTTGAGTTCCGAGGGGTATTCGAGAATTCCATGGCTGGGGAGAACTGCGCCTTTCTGCAGTGAACAGGTCTCGAATTGTCAAATATGCGGAGTGTCTGGAAATGAAGGCATACGTTTAGAATCTGATGTAATGGGTATTGATGTCAGCTTAGTGAGCCAACTAAAGCTTGAACCAAGTGAAAAAAGTGACTGCTTCTTAAACGTTATTGTGTGTTTTTAGAGCTTTTCCGCTTTTATAGCTCTTTTTTATAAAAAAGATATGAAAAAGTGTCACTTAAATCACTTACTTTCAAAAACTATAAGCCTGGTTTAGACCACAATGACTTATAACGCTTGTAACCATCACGTATTACAACTTGGTAACCAATATCTTCCATTCGGCTGCGATATAACTTTGATGAGACTTGCTTAAGATTGTTATCACGACACCAAAATTCATATTTTTTATAGGCATCAACCAATGTTATAGATGCATGCTTTTGTACCTTTTCTGACACGCCGTTACACTCACCGTCGGCTATCCACCCCTTAACGGAATTACTTTCACGCTTCCAATTCTCAAGGCATTTAGCATGAATATTCGATAAGAAAAGTCCTCCTTTCAAATAATCTATCACTCCTTCAATTGCCCAATTTAATATCATCGGCAACTCAGTTGTGATAATTGTCTCAGCTAAGCTGGGGTCTCGCTCTTTTTCAGGTTTACTTCTACTAAAGTGGACAATCGCCCAACGCCGCCAAAATGCATCAGATTGATCTCTTGTAGCCAAAAAGAAGTTACTATTAAACCAGTGCGCGCAACCAGGGCGAAAAGAAAAAGCTTTACCATATGCCTCACGAGCTAAAACTCTGTCACAGCTAACGACACTTTTAAACTCAGCTCCAGGTATCACTTTGTCGTTGTTAATTTCTGGAACAAGATTTATTAGCTTACCAACTAGCTCAGCCTTTTTGTAATCTTGGTCCCATTCCAACGGTGACACTGAACTTAGGTATTCCTTTCGAACTAGCTTTTCAATGATCTTCTGAAAACCGGACTTAAAAGAACCACCAACGCCATAAAGTAGCAGAGCTTTTTGCTCACGATGCTGAAGGTTAAAAATAGCTAGGCCAGTGAACATTCTTAATTGCCGAATTTGCTCATCAGCTTCGTCTGGATGAAATGCATCCCTTAATGTTTGTAGCAGTATTTTTGGCTGTTGTTCGGATGGTTCAATACCAATTTGAAACCTAGCACGATGACTAGCATTGAGGGTGACTTGTGTTATTTTCGATTCGCAAATTGAAATAAACTTGGTTGGTGTAGCTATCCCTTTGGGGGCATCTTCAAAAAATGATTCTTTCTCAGTGCGGTCATATACAAGATCACTTAATGCTTTATAGTCTGATCCTCTCCGGCATAATTTCTGGTTCTTAAAATTGGTAGCTATCTGCTGACCTACCCTTTTAAGTGATATTTTTTTCCAAATCTTTTCTGTTTCACTGCATTGCCATAACGCTCCCTCACAGGCTACTAGGTTTTTATTATCAGGCTTTAAGAGAAACTGCTCAGCAATCTCCATTTGTGAAAACTGAACGTCCTGTTTCACTTTGCAGGCAGCCTTGATATCCGCAATGGATATCCCCGTGAGGTCCTTTAATCTTTGTCGAAGCTCAATCTGAGTCAAAGCATCTGCTGAATTAATTGCGTCTAGGGCTCTATTTAAAGCCACTCTATTTTGAGGATCCTCTGCAAGGGTAACGAATATATCGTCCAGAGTATCCAGTGAAGTAATATTGCGATGGGTATTCCACGATTCTCCCCCAATTTTGACCCAGTTTTTACCCGCATCAAAAAGGGCTTTGTTTAAATCTCCTCCGTGAAATAACAGGCTAAATGCACTAAACGCATCATGGGCACCAATACCTCCTCCCCCTGTGTAAAGAGGGTCTGCGGTACTTAGAGAATGTACTCGTCCATTTTTTACACTTGCACTGTAACTACCGCTTTGGCTTTGAGGGTGACGAAAAGTTGAACCCTGTTGAGCATAACCAGCGCATATCAAAATGTTTTCAACATCAAGTTGATTGTTAAACGCATCAATTAGGTTGAGGGGTTTTTGCTCTGTGCGTTGAGGAATGAGGCTATCTTTTTTTAATATTTGCTTATCACTTCTAAGCTTTAAATCTTCACTTGAAGATGGTTTGAAATACCTTTGGTTAACTTTTAAATGATGGTTGTAGTAGGAACCTCTATTGGGAAGAAATGCAATTTGGCTTGCTCGCTCTGAGCAACGATCGGCAATAATGCCATACGCTTCTAAGGCATCATTCAACGACCGCTGTGCCAACAACCATTCCTTATACTGCAAAGCCTCAGCTAATGGAATGATTGCCCTGCTTTTCTGATTATCTTTCGTCGCAGATTTTGTAGTAAAGGCGATATAATCATTATCTCCAATAATTTGTTCTAGGGTTTCACATAGCTTTTCTAACATAGGTGGGTCTTGATCTATATCACACCAAATAATTCTAAATACACCATCATTCTTTTGATCTTTGAGAGAACGGCTTTTTAAGCTAGACGCCATAAACCAATGAGCAGTGTTTTTTACAACCTCATAAGGATTACGTGTCAGTTCAATAATCTTATCGATAGTTATAGTTTGTAATTCACCATTAATATTTGATTGCAAGACGCCATAGCCACTGGTGAGTTCAATTTCCATTGATAATCCCCTGCAAGGTTGCAAGTCGCTTCTCAACAAGATAATCCACTACCTGCTCAAGCTTGTAATCATTTCCACCTGCAGCCATTGCAGCTATTACCGCCTCAACTTCACTTGATAACCAACCTACGGCGCGACCGCCAAGATTAATCGGTGGAGGGAATTTATGTGAATGGATTCGTGTATGGAGCGTTGTCGCAGAAATGCCCAGCTGTTTTAATACATCCGGCTTTCGCCGTATTGAAATGTTTTTCATCTATTAGCCTCGTAATGATGTTGTTAGTTACGAAGCCATTTTGTTGAATGCGTTAAGAATAATCGTCCCAGCTGGAAGTTGATTTTTCCAATTGGAAATAACCGATAGATGTCATAAACCTAAAGTTTGGAGAGCCGCTTAAATTCCTCAATAAGAATGTGTATTTCTTCAGTACTTCATGCGTCACGCTCAAGACTAAAAGACAATGAAGCTTCGTCGAAATCTCCCAGCTGATCTCGAATCACCTCTCGCCACTCTTTTGCAGTTTCCGACAAGCCTGATTCTATAATTGTTTTTTAAAGTCTCCTGCCGCCTTAAGTCCCCTTGAAATATGCTTATGCAGCGTTGATTTTGAATAGGTTATGTAACCATGTTTTTTTAGAAACCCAATGATACCGCTCTCATCCGTCCCCACAATTGGACTACCTTCCCTATTGAGATTTTTAGGCCCCTGATCAGAAAGCGCCTCCGCTAGAGCACCTATGATACGTAATAAGGTTTCTTTTTCACGAGGCTCGATAGCCTTTTCAGATATGATTGCTGAATACTTATCTATATTGGATATCAAGCCGTCAATATTCATTGGCTTTACGATCGCTTTTAGCTGATCTCTTGTGTAAAGGCCCTCTCCAGTATCTGGACAAACTGAGAATGACGTTGGATAACCCTCTGTATTTCTTTCGTGATCATCAATATTTGACTGAAGTATTGCCTTTAATTCCTTAGTATCGTGGTATATTGATTTGATTTCATCGTTGTCATTGGCGGCTTTCTTAAGATCCTGCAAAAGATTAAATTTTTCATAAACACCCATGGCCAAGAGGGCGGCTGCCTCTGCGTTAAAATAACTTTGGAATTTACTCATTAACTCTTTACCCTCAAATTTAATTCAATCAGCATTTAACTTGTGATGCTTCTCAAATATTACCGAATATAACAGGTGATATTTCCCCAGTGAGGGAAGCAGTTTCAATTCTTTGCGACCACCACTCCATCATCACTTTCCTTCGTTCAATATATTGGGCACGATTATATGCCGCTCTTACTGAATTTGAATCTACATGGGCTAGCGCCGCTTCAATAATATCACCATCAAATCCGGCCTCATTAAGGGTTGTACTTGCCAGAGCCCGAAGCCCATGAGAAACCAGTTTTCCGTGAAAGCCCATTCGCTTTAAAGCCATATTTGCCGACTGTGGATTGTAAGATTTTTTATTAGTTCGATCTGATGGAAATATAAAGTCACTCCGTCCACTTATTAGGCGCATGCGCTCTAATATCCTCAAAGCTTGAGAGGTTAGAGGTACAATATGTTCTCTTCGCTTTTTCATTCTCTCTTGCGGTATACACCACAGAGACTGCTCAAGATCTATCTCATCCCAGCGAGCACCTGCAGTCTCGCTTGGCCTGGTCATGGTATGTAACTGCCAAAGTATTAAACTGCGCGTTGTTAATTTAATACTGGCATTTTGAATAGCGCTAAGTAGTAAGGGCAACTCGCTTGGCTGTAATGTCGGCTGATTTTGTTTTTCTGGCAATTTAAATGCTGCTGTTATACCCGCTAGAGGATTATGCTGAACGACACCTGTATTGGTAGCCCAAACCATCACTTCATTAAGCCTCTGACATACTCGCTTCACCTGCTCTAGTGAACCCTTTGCAGCAAGTGGCTTCAAAGCCTCAATAGCTATAGGCGCTGTAACAGCGGATATTGGAAGATTTCCAATGCTGCCAAAGATATGTAACTCTAACGAGCGCCATATATCGCGAGCATGATCCGATGATACACGATGCCTCTTAACTTCTAACCAAGCAGCAGCTACAGCCTCTAGAGTTGTTAATGCTTCGTCTTTTTTACCTCGATCGTTTTGAGCTTTTGAAGTTTGCGGGTCAATTCCTTTTGCTAATAGTGACCTGGCATTTGTGCGCATTGATCTCGCATCTGCCAATGTGACTGAGGGGTAGTTACCAAAACTAAGGTTTGCACGTTTCTTTGTGTGTGGCCGATAGTAATTAAGCAGCCAGGTTTTTGTTCCGCTAGTAGCAATACGCAGATATAACCCCTCGCCATCAGCGAGTGAATATTGTTTAACAGCAGCCTTAGCAGCTCTGATTTCTGTATTTGATAATGGCTTTGTTATTTTTGGCATTTAAGTAACACAAATTTATATAATATGATTGCATGTTACTACTTGTGTTACTAAAGTAAATGAATTTTAATGAATCATACAGAATTTAAACGACACATACAGGTCCGGATATGCCGGCCTGTATGGTCATTTACTAGGTACTTTGTTTTGCGAAGTGCTTCCTAGATCACTTGTTTGGTGGAGGCGGCGGGAATTGAACCCGCGTCCGCCAGTCCGCTGC
>ERZ1048068.1887-NODE-1887-length-15525-cov-5.510343_pt1 | contig 15525 bp, 13 predicted proteins | sample MGYA00383098_ERZ1048068 | MGnify/ENA primary metagenome ERZ1048068 (study PRJEB29581, sample SAMEA5548368) | metagenome | biome: marine; feature: coastal; material: water | depth 1 m | study: Short-term variability in the microbial, nano- and picoplankton... | reverse complement strand
AAAGCGATTCTCGGCGGACGGATCAAAAAAGGTGACGTCGTTGTCATTCGCATGGAAGGGCCAAAGGGTGGTCCCGGAATGCGGGAAATGCTTGGGCCAACCGGAGCGATCATGGGAGCTGGCTTGGGAGAGGATGTTGCCCTGATTACTGACGGTCGTTTCTCAGGTGGCAGTCACGGTTTTGTGATCGGGCACGTCACGCCGGAAGCTTTTGTTGGTGGTCCGCTCGCGCTTGTGAAAAACGGCGACGAGATTTCCATCGACGCAGAAAAGCGTGAGATGACCCTCAAGGTCACGAAGAAAGAACTAGCCGCTCGTCAGAAAAGTTGGAAGCGGCCGAAGCCGCGCTACACCAAGGGGGTACTCGCGAAGTACGCGAAGCTCGTGTCATCCGCTTCGACCGGAGCGGTGACCGACGGGGACTTGTAATCTTGGAGCCTTCTTCCCGAATGTTTTCAGCGAAAGTCTTGTCTCCCTCTTGGTGGGAGGGAGCAATGCGATGCTGCTACTGTCCCAGCATCGCTTCCACCTTCTCCACACTCAGTCCGACCACTGGCAGCTCATAGCCGAGCGTATCCCCGTTTGGCTCGAAGCCGTTTCCATCTACATCGATGTAGATCGGATTGTTGTAGGCGCAAGGTTCGATCGATGCCTGGCTGCTCGTGCCGAATCCACGCTGTAGCGATTCCTTTTCGCCGATGGCAACCACAATGATCTGAGAGTCTTCACTGAGGTCGAGCTCGATCATTTTGGCAAAACCGCTGTTCTGTTCCGAGTCATTGAAAAGCTTGGGGTGCGTTTCGAGAGTGTAGTTGTATCGCGAATCCTGCCGTCCGTTCACCAATACCTGAACTCGGTTGATGTTGTACCAGTTGGCACAGGAAACTTTGACACTGAGCAATGTTTTGCCAGTCGATCTCTCATATCCTCCCGCAATGGTTCCGTTGTCGGTTTGCACTTTCAGGAAGGGGCCGCTCGACAGGATCATGTTTCCGGCTTTTGCCCGGCGGGAAATTTCTCTCCAGTCGATTTCCTCGGGATCGTCAGTTGGACTTGGAATGTAAGTTCTCCAGCTGCCGACACCGTTTCCGTATACGTGGTGTGCATCAGCCACCCCGATACCCCAGACTTTCAAGCCCTGGTTTAGCAGCTGAAGCCAGATGAACTCGCGATTGTAGTTCACCTGCCTGCCAAGACCGGTGCGGGCTTTGCCAATTGAAAAAGGAGCACCAGCGAGAATGCTCGAAGCGCGGTAGTTCTGTGATTCTAATCCGTCCAGCAAACCTCCGAAATAGGCGTAGCCACCATCAGCGCGGCCGTCGCGGTTCCAGTCGATGAAATTTTCCGACATGTCAGGGTGGTTTACGTGAAGCCAGCGATCAGGCTCTTCTCCTTGGTAGTTTCGTAGAACGATCGCATTCAGACGAGGGTCCTTTTGCCAGACAGGTGCACCGCCATCCTGCTTTTTGGGATCAGGTTTCAGGGGGAATGTATTGAAGTGGGCTCCTCTCCCTGTCAGTTCCATGCCAGGTACGGTGGCGAGAAATTTCTTGAGGCCCAGCTTGCCGATGTGTGGTTCCCAATCGTAGAGGCGATTGTGCTCTGTCGTTGGCGCAAATTCGATATGCTCGGCGGCGAGATTGATGAGGCGATCATCGGTGCCGCAGGTGTTGTCTCCACTCGGCGTGGAGTGGTTGTGAAAGTCGCAGGAAACCCATCCGTTCGTATTGACGGAGCGGACCAGCTTTCCCTTCACCTCGACGGAAGCGCCGGGTGCAAGTTCGATATCTTGGGTGATGGCATCGTATTCCGGGCCTCTCACCACCGTCACCCGGTAGCTGCCGGGAGGAAGGGGGACGTTGAACTTTCCGGTTGCGGAGTGCCATTGGTCCTTGCAGCCATGGGCGCGATCGGTCGGCCCCAGGTCAGGTTTCGGTGTTCCATCTCGCGGAGTGAAATGGACTTTGCAAGGGATGTCAGTGCCGTCCTCTGCAGTGATAGCGAAAGAGACTTGAGAAAGATCTGACAGATCCTGTTCGAGAATAACATTTTCGATCACCTCCAGATCCCTTGAGACAGTTTTCCGCCCCATGTCTTCCAGTGACACTTTGTGTGTTCCCTTCGGCCAGGCAAAAGCCGCTTTGCCTTCGCCATCAGGATAAGCTGGGGTAGGCTTGGCATCACCTAGACTGACCATGGCTCGACCCGTGACGATTGGATTCGCATCCTTGTCTTTGAGAACGAGGGTGACTGTTCCGACTTCATCCGGGGTTTTTCTCTGAGCCACGACGCCTACTGCTTCGGCAGGAGACTTCCCGACTGCGAGAAATCGAGCCACCTTGAGGGCCTTCCCAGGCGCGAGCTTGACGGTATTGGATTCAGGAATGGCTGCTCCTTCCTCTTCGACCCAGGCAAATGCATAGCCGCATTTGTGTGCGGGATCGATTGAGTCTGCCCACTGGATTCCTCTGATCGAACCTTTGCTTCGCATTTGTGTCCAGCCATCGGTGAGGGAGAATTGTTTTTCCTCTTTGGAATCGTTTTGGAACTCGGAAACGATGAGCACGCCATGCCAGCCATCTTTCAAGAGATAGCGATGAGTTTTTCCAAGTCCGTTGCCTTTGGCTGTAGTAACGACAGTTTCGACAGCGACATGCTCCTCGGGCGCATCGACAATCTTCACGTAGTTCACCGGTCCTTTTTGCGCGCTCGGTGTAAAGATCGTGATCTGATCGTTGTCTGCATCCCGCAGGGTCAAGTCGTAGAGGCAGCCGGGCGTCTCGTTTCCGTCGCCGTAGAAGGCGCTCATATTGGGTCGTCGGAGCGGGAGATTGCCGGAAATAACGACTTCGATTTTGTCATTTCGAAGAACGAAGTCTCCCACGATTCCATCGGCTTCTTTTCCTCCGGGAAGTTCGGAGAAATTGGCGTCGCCGATTTCAAAAACTTCAGCAGCGAAAAGAGAAGCTGTCGAGGTGACCAGAGCGAGTAAAGCAATTGCAAACTTCATCGCACGCAGTTTGGTGGGACTGCAGAGGCGGCGAACAGGAAAAAATGTGACCGACTTGCGTGATGAATCGAGTTGCTTCAGCCTAAGCAGGCGCCGCCGATCTTTCACTGCTCTTTTTCCACGGGGTGATGCTTCCGAATCCAAGGATCTTTCTGCTTCTCGAGGTGCCCCATCAGTCGAGCCACCATCTCGTCTCTGGTCTTCGCGAGTTCGGGATCGTCCGCTAGGTTTTTCGTTCCCCCCGGATCGGTTTCGAGATCGCAAAGTTCAAGGCGCGGGCGATGGAGAAAATCCTCCACGAGTCGGCTTCCGATTTTTTCATCGCCGCGCTCCCGCAGTTTCGCTCAGGTTCTGCGTTGCACCGTATCAATCGGCAGCGGCTACTCCGTAGCCGGAGTGAGATTCCAGATTAGTTTGTATTTTCTGCCGCGCAGAGTTCGCATCGGGTAGTATGCAAAAATGTCGTGTCCGACGTGGCTTAGCAGCGCTTCGTCCCATCCTGCGGGATTCTCCTGATCGAGGATGGGCAGGATGCTTCTCCCGTGTAGAGGATACTTGTCGAATGTGACTCCCGCCCAGTCGAGAAAGGTGGGGGTCAAATCGGTGAAAGTCACGAGAGCGCGGTTGGGGCTGAGAGGCTTTTCGACGCCGGGTGCTCGAACGATAAAGGGGACGCGGACACCGGGTTCGTAGTGGGTTCCCATCGCACCGGGCTCCGAAGTGCCGTGGTCAGCAATGAAAATGACCAGCGTGTTATCCTTATACCCGGTCCGCTCGAGCTCCGAAAGGACGATGCCAACACCGTGATCCATTCGCGAAATCTGCTGGTAGTATCCGGCGATTCCCTCGCGAACGTTTGCTGTGTCGGGAAAAAAGGGCGGAACGACGACATCTTTTGGATCGTAGGCAACAGGCTCGTAGCCATTCACCGTCTGCGGCACACCCCATGCAGCGCCCGGAATTCCGATGGGGTGGGAATCATTAAAAGAGACGACGAGAAAGAGCGGATCCTCGGATTTTTCCTCCAGGAATGTCATAGCCTGCTTGCCGGTGGTGACGACATCACGGGAGCAGTTTTTTGGATGGTAATCGAGCGGGTATTTCTCCATCGGTTTGATGTGATCTTTTCCGATCAGACCAGTGCGATAGCCGGCGTCCTTGAGCATGGAGAAAACGGAGAAAACATCGGCTCTCAGCTGCTGATTGTGTTCGCGGTGGGGGTGAGCGTATTGCCCGTTCGAGTGCGTTAGCAAACCCGTATACATCACGGCGCGGCTGGGGCCGCAGGAGGCGGTGGTCGCAAAGGCGTGCTCAAAACGAATCCCTTCGGAAGCGAGCTTGTCGAGATTGGGAGTCTGGATCGAGGAGTGACCTTAGCATCCCGCATCCGTCCACGTGTGGTTGTCCGAAATCAGCAGGAGAATGTTCCTGTTCTCTCCGATCGAAATGGAAAAGGCAAAGAAGCAGAGCAGGGGAAGAAAAGCGGGTTTCATGGTTAGAGGCGGAGAAAGACTTTGTTGCGGAACATCCACCAGAGTACTAGCCAGAATATCAACGCAATCAGACAGGCTTCGACGATCGGCGCCGCTGGACCGGCAAATACGAAATCAGGCAGGTGTCGATGCAGATTGGCTCTCACGAATCCCTTGGAGAGCATTCCCATGAGATACATCGCCAGCGGATTCAGGCCAACGATGACTAAGGGAAATACCCATTTGTTCCATTTTTTGACGTCGATGATCCAGTAGAAGAGCGCGAGCAAGCCGATCGCATAACCTCCGCTGAAAAGCGCCCAGGATGGGCTCCACAATTTCTTCACGACAGGACAAATCGTCACTCCGAGAATCGCACCGACGACCCAGAGGATGATCGCCGCTATTATCAGCATTTTTACTTTTTGCCCGCTGCTTGTTTTCCCGCTTTTCAGAACCTGTCCGGCCATCAATCCCATCAGCATGGTGACAAAAGACGGCACGAAGTTCAGCGTTGAATAGGCATGACCATCGAATGGCTTTTCCCTTGGGAAGAGATTCAAAAACCAGAGGTCGAATTGCTGAGGCAAGCTTGTGCCGTCGGCAAAATGAGCACGCCACGACTCGAGTCCGCGCGGCAGTAGCACCATCAGAATGTAGTAAACGACGAGAACGGCAGCCCCCGCGGTAAATTGAGTTTTCCACGACCGCCCGAAGAGGAAAAAGAGAAAGCCATATCCGAGGCCGATCTGGCTTAGCACATTCGTAAAAAGCCAGTTCGTGTCGCCCCAGCGAGACTGCAGAAATACGCCGAGCAGAGTGAGGAGGATCGCTCGGGTCCATGCGTGTCGCATTCGGCTGCCATAGCTTTGCCCGAGTCGCGCTCGTTTTTCGTAGGAGAAAGGCATCGATACTCCGACGATGAACATGAAAGCCGGCTGGATCAGGTCCCAGACCGAAACGCCGAGAAAAGCGAATTGGCTGTTCCATTGGGGATGGGATCCGTTAAACACCAGAAATTCGGCAAAGGCGCCGTCCCATTGTTTCGCTGCCTTCGCGAGACCAAGACCGGAGGTGGCGAGTAGCAGCATGACCGTTCCGCGATACACGTCGAGGGACAGCAGACGTTCATTTTTCGCGGGTGGTTCGTCAGGACTCATTCCATGGAGACTGAAAAGAGTTCTGGATATCGTCAATCTGGAAACCTCCGCAAAAACGCGTAATTTCCTTGTCCTGAAGGTGATCAAGAAAAAGCTGGTCGCAGATCGCGGGTAGGGCTACGGTCGGGGCGCTTGGAAAAAATGTCCGAAGCGTGATTCTATCCCTCTCCTTACATACAAAATGGACGCAGTTAAAATTCTCGGAAGTCTCATCAGCAATAACGCCATGGGTTCCAGCACCGGTGGCAACATTCACGGCGCGCTTCTTGGCGGAGGCGAGCCTCCAGCTCCATCTCGGGAAGTAGAGGACGAAGCTGAGTATTTTGGAAATCTGGCTAACGAACTTGGCATGGAGGGTGACACTTGCAACCGCATCCACGAGCAGCTCGGTCAGCCCGAAATTTTCGCGTAAGCGAATTTACCTGGTAAGAATATGGCAAGAGGACGCCGTGGCCGCTCCGGGGGGAATCGCTCCGGCGGAAGTCGTCCGCGCGAAGCGCGGGCGAATGTTCACTCCAGTGAGATTCGCAGAGTTGCTCGACTCGATGAGGAGGCGCTCTGTGATTTTCTGGATAATCCGGGGGAGGAAACTCCCTTTCTCCTTGTGCTCGATGGGGTGCAGGACCCGCATAACTTGGGGGCCTGCATTCGTACTGCCGAGGGTGCCGGAGTCCATGCCGTCGTGACGCCGCGTCACAAGGCTTCGCCGGTGACCGAGACGGTGGTTCGCATTTCCTGTGGAGGTGCGGAGTTCGTTCCGGTTGTCTCGGTCGCGAACATGGCGCGCTTTTTGAAACGCATTCGTGAAGAATACGCAATCCGCTGTGTCGGCACAGCCGATGCGACGGATCAGGACCTTTACGACGTAGACTTGACCGGACCGCTTGCTGTTGTCCTCGGTGCCGAAGGCGAGGGGATGCGCCGCCTCACCATGGAAAACTGCGATGAGCTTGTCCGCATTCCCATGTCAGGCGAAGTGGAATGTCTCAATGTTTCCAACGCAGCAGCAGTTTGTCTGTTCGAAGCGGTTCGACAGCGCATTTTTGGATAGCGGATATCCCTCAATCCGACCCTGTTTGGTCGATCACCTGACCCTGTCAGGTTTAGCACTTAACCCTTGTTCGTTTTTTGCGGCTTCAGCAAAGAAGGGTTTGGTCTCACTTTCCCCTTGCGGATAGGGTGGTGCGGTTATCTTGTGCCCCTTTTTAACCAGCCCAGTTCATGAGCGATAAATCATCCAAAAAAGATCAGGTCCTGATGGAAAAGATCGTCAGTCTCTGCAAGAGACGCGGTTTCATCTTCCAATCGGCAGAGATTTATGGCGGCACCAACGGATGTTGGGACTACGGTCCTCTCGGGGCAGAGCTTAAGCGGAATCTGAAGGATTACTGGTGGCGGAAGAACGTTCAGGAGCGTGAGGATATTCTCGGTCTCGATGGATCAATTCTTACTTTGGAATCTGTTCTCGAAGCTTCGGGACACCTTGGTGGGTTTTCCGACCCCATGTGCGATTGTCTTCTGACGAAAGCGCGTCTCCGGGCTGACGAAATCGATCAACAGTCGGGAACGGCCTATCACTACACAGGGGCTTCCCATGAAGAATCGGGATGGTCGGTTGAGCGTCCCTACTCCGTTCTGCTTTCTGAAAATCAGGACGAAAACAAGGCTCGCAAGACAGCCCGCCTCTACTACTCGCAGTTTCTCAGCGACAAGCAGATATCTCCCAAGAAACTCGAACTGGCTGGAGAGTCGACCGAGGAAGTTACGGACTCAACGAGCTACAATCCGGAGAACGGATCGCTGCTAACGGCGGCCCGCGAATTCAACCTCATGTTCAAAACGAAGATGGGAGCCTCGGCGGATGAAAGCGATCCGAAGGGCACCGCCTACCTGCGTCCGGAAACAGCGCAGACGATTTTTGTTCAGTTCAAAAACGTCGTCGACTCGAACCGAGTGAAGCTCCCGTTTGGAATTGCCCAGATCGGAAAATCTTTCCGCAACGAGATCAATCCTCGCAACTACACCTTCCGCTCGCGCGAGTTCGAGCAGATGGAGATCGAGTATTTCTGCCGCGAAGAAGATGGTATGCGCCTCACTGATGAGTGGCTGGAGACACGCCTGTCTTTCTACGAAGAAATCGGTATCCCGCGTGAGCACCTTCACGTTCTCGACGTGCCTGACGGCGAGCGCGCTCACTACTCGAAGAGGACCTACGACATCGAATATGAGTTTCCTTTTGGAATTCAGGAACTCGAAGGAGTTGCCTACAGGACGGACTACGACCTCAAGAAGCATCGCGAACACAGCGGAAAGCCGATCGAGTTTTTCGACGACGAAGCCAAGGAGAAACTTCTCCCCCACGTCGTCGAGCCCAGTGCCGGTTGCGACCGGACGATTCTCGCGCTCATCTGCGAAGCCTACGACGAAGAGACTATTACCGATGACAAGGGCAAGGAAGAAACCCGCATCGTGATGCGCTTTTCATCACGCATGGCTCCTATTAAGGTGGCGGTTCTGCCGCTTCTCAAGAACAAGCCAGAGCTCGTCGCAAAAGCCCGCGAGGTGCAGTCAATGCTGACGCCTTTCATGAACGTCTTCTACGATGAGACCGCCGCAATTGGGCGTCGCTACCGTCGTCAGGATGAAGTGGGAACTCCTTTCTGCGTCACAGTTGACTTCGAGACCCTCGGAGAAAACGGTGACGAAGATAAGGATACTGTTACGATCCGCGAGCGCGACTCAATGGAGCAGCGGCGCATTCCGATTTCCGAGCTTCGCGAGTATCTGCTTGGTGCTATTGCGTGAGCCGACTGGCTTGGTGGGTAATGGCAATAGGCTGTGTGCTTACCGCCCCGCTCACAATCCGTCACATTGTGATCAGGAAACGCGAATAGTCGCGGATGGATTAGAATGAACGCGAATGTTGATTCTGGAATTCGCGTAAATTCCTTTTCATTCGTGGAGGCGAAGCGCATTCGCGTTCCCCGTTTCTTTAATTAATTCCACCATTTACTACACTCAACGGTTTCAGCAATTTGCGATCAGTGCTTGCTTGATCCTGCCCCTGTCTTGCCCTCTGACTCGCGTCGATGATGGCAAGATTGAAGAACGCAAGATTACGTTGGCAGCGATTCAGGATCTGAAGTTTCACATGAATTCCTGGAAGATTTCGTTCACGGAGAAAGGCGCGCCATACGAGCCTCTTCCTCCCGCAGGCACTTGCGAATCACGCATCGATATTGCAGCAAAGCTTCTCAGTGACCTGCGCCGCGCTTCTCATCTCTCCGTTCAGGTTTACCTCAATGACGAGGGTAGGACGATTGTTCAACCCAAGGCCTGGGCATTTCATTACGAGACGAAGAACTGAGAACGGTGGCATTGCTCTTCTCAAACTCGCGCAGAATAGAGCGGAGAGGTTTTGCGCGATCCCGCTGCGAGCCGCTACCTCTCCTCCCAGAACTTCTCCTCCAACAGATCGTGCCGCTTCACAATCCTTCGATAAAACTCGAGGGTCAGCTCATTCGTTTCCGCTTCCGACAGCCGCCAATCCAATTCGGACTCGCGGATTCTTTCGACTAATCGCGACAATACAATCGCCACGGTCACCGAAATATTATAGCTCTGGGTGAAGCCGTGCATGGGCAGCTTCATGGTGCTGTCGGCAACTTTGAGAGCGGTTTCGCTCAGGCCTTCTTCCTCGGTTCCAAAGAGAATCGCGACGGGTTTGTCGAGAGGCAGGTTGCATGGCCCATGGCCATTTTCATTCGGCGTCGCAGCTACGATCTGGTAACCACGTCGCTTCATCGTTTCTAGCGCGGACTCGGTCTGATGATAGCGGTGCAGGGACAGCCACTTCGACGCACCGAGCGCAATGTCTTCGTTGGCTCGGTATTGGTTTTCGCCTTCCACAATATGGACATCCTGAACGCCGAGGCAGTCGCAGGAGCGGAGGCAGGCAGACGCGTTGTGGGGGCGATAGATGTTTTCCAGCATGATCGTGACATGCCGCGTCCGTTCCGCAAGAACGGCTGCAATCTTCTCCCGCTTGTTTTCGGTGACGTAGTCTCCGAGATATTCCCTTAATTCGTCTTCAGCGGTCATTTTTCCCGTTTCGTCATTCCCGCGCTCCGCGGGGTCAGGCATCCCAGCGCGGACGTTTCACGCCGATGTAGGCGATGAAGAGGCCGAGTGCGACGTGGGCGATGAGAACCAGGAAGCAAAGCCACATCGGGGCAAGGAAGGTATCCGTCACTTCGTCGATATAGCGCTGGTAGTTGCGTTCCATCCCGTCCATGACTCCCGCCCAACTCCAGTATGCGGAGATGAAGGGGCGGGTCAGCCATCCGGCCCATTCGGGAAGCGCGAGAACGGCTCCGGAAAGTGGTAGCTGAAATCCGACGAGGTAGATAGAAAGCAGGGAAGCTTGGTCGGCCGTTTTTACCATCGAGGAAATGCCGAGACAGATTCCTGTCATCGCGCCGTTTACGAGAAGCAGCAGCAGAAAGTGGGCGGCAAAGGAAGTGCTTGGGAACGCGCAGATGCTTTCCACGAAAATCGCCATCCAGAGCGATTGGATAAATACGAGGACAGAAAGAAAAGCCAGCTTGCTCGCGAGGTAGACAGAGGGCCGGACGCCTCCGAGTTTTTCCTTTTCATAGATCTGTCTTTCGGCTGCGATTTCCCGGGCCGAGTTATTGGATCCCATCAGGGTGAGTAAGATGACCTGGAACATCACCAGTCCGGAGACGAGTCCCCCGAGATTGAGGTTGAAAGTCATTGCCTCCTGCTCTTGCTCGAAGGCGGCTTTGGTATTGGGAACAGACTCGGATAGTCGTTGGGTCTGCTCAATTCCATCCAGTTCGAAAACCACTACGAGAATGGGAAACCCAACGAGGATTGCGAGCTGCAGGAGCATGCCACCCCAATCCCGGAAAAAGATTTTCCATCGTCGGCCAAACAGCGCAAAGAATTGTGCGACCGCTCCCGGTGTGACTGCAGATACAGAAACATCGGGATCACCGGTGGGGGCGGCGGGGTAGTCATTGTAATAGGCCTCACGATGCTTGGACCAACTGTTGGACCATTCCTCCGGTTTGCGTCTGGCGAGTTGGCCATAAATGTCTTCGGCGCTCTCGACGGTGAAGTAGTGCTCAATCGCGCGCGGTGGGCCGTGGTAGATGACCCGTCCGGCGTCGAGGACAAGAACGGAATCGTAGAGTTCGAGATTGGCGAGACTGTGGGTCACGTTGGCGACAATTCGATTTTCGTTGCGGCTCAAATCGTGCATGAGCCGAACGATTTCATCTTCGCTCTGCGGGTCGAGTCCGCTCGTGACCTCGTCGCAAAGGAGAAGGACAGGATCGGTAACGAGCTCGAGAGCAAGAGAAAGACGGCGACGTTGCCCGCCGGAAAGAACTTTGACGTGGCGATCGCGGAGAGCATCGAGTCCTGTTGCATCGAGAACGTCATCGACGAGCTTTTCAAATTCCTCGCGCGACTCGGTTTCTGCCCGGAGGCGAACGGTGCTTTCGATATTTTCTTCTACGGTGAGTTCTTCGTAAGCGATACTGAATTGGGGAACGTATCCGATCTCGGAATGTTCGAGGTCTCCCTCTTCGGAAAGATTTCTTCCGTTCCAGTGGATCGTTCCGTCGGTTTCCTGATTGATCCCGGCGATCAGTTTGAGGAGCGTCGACTTTCCGCAACCGGATGGACCGACAATTGCCATGAAGTGTCCGGTAGGCACTCGCATATCGATTTCTTCGAGCAAATGAAGGTCATCGCGACCTTTCCGGACGGTGAAGTGGATGTTTTTTAGTTCAAGCACGGACTAGTTGTAGGAGATATAAGAGCGGGGCGCAACGCGCGAAAACGCGATCCTCGTCACATTCTCACCCCTACTCCTACCCTTTTCACCGTGCGGGCTCCGACGGAGAGTAAGAGTAAGAGTAAGAGTAAAGGTAAGAGTAAGACCTTTCTCTTCAAGGTTTTCTCCTGAAAATACCGCTTTACCCTTCCTCCAAATGTTGGCTTTGTAGAGGTCATGCCACGGAAGAGAGCTTCACGGAAAAAAAAGAAAAGCGCGATCAACCCTCTCGTTGCGGTTCTCGTGACGGGCGTTGTCCTGCTCGTGCTCTTTGTGTCGGCACTCCTTTTCGCGAAATCGGCAGTTCGGGGATGGCTGAAAGGAGATGAGTTTCGGGATTGGCTGGTGAGAAAGGCGTCCGTTGCTCTGCGGGCGAATGTGGAATTGGCAGAGACCGATTGGCAAGGGGCGGAAATCTATTCCGACTCTTTTATCGCCGAAGGCAACGAAGATGCAGGCTTCTCCAAGCTCTCGCTCGATGGAATCCGCGCGCGGACTGGTGGGGTGGAGCAGGGGGCTTTCAAAATTCCCGAAGTGACGGTGAACCGCTTTCAGATGGAGTTTTCTCCTGACCGCAAAAGGCGTCCACCGAGTGAAGACCGCGAGGCACCGGTTGCGAAGCCGAAAGTCCCCGGCTGGCTCGCGAAATATCTACCGAACCGTGCCGAGGTCGGTGATGTCATTCTTTCCTCAGCGCGAGTTGATGTGAAGCGAGCCGATGGATCAACTCCGTTTTTGATGCAGGGGGTGAAAGCTACAGTGGAGCCTGACTTTCATACCAAGGTCTGGGAGATTCGGGGGCAGGGTGGAAACATTCGCATTCCGGATCAGCCAGAGATCGATTTGAAGGACCTCGCGATGCGTTGGCGGGAGTCGGAGTTGTTTATCGATCGATGCGGGTTGGGTATCTACGAGAACGGCCACGTCGACGGGAGTGGAGAGATTAATTTTTCCGGTGAGGGAAATTTCAATCTCAAACTCGAGATTTCCTCTATCGATGTCGAGGAGTTGGTCGAAGGCGAGTGGAAAGAGCGTCTTGGCGGAACGATTTCAGGTCCGATTACAATTACAGGAAGTCCGGGAGCGTTTGTCTACGAGGGTACAATGAATGTCGCGGAGGCGAAGATCGAGGCCATCCCTGTGTTAACAGTGGTGGCGGAGTACACACGGAACGATCAGTTCAAGCATCTCGTGCTCAGCGAAGCGAAGACCGACTTCACCAAAGTAGGAGGCAAAACGAATTTGGAAAATATCGTGCTGCAGTCCGACGGGCTCATCCGCGTCGAGGGCGATATGGTGGTCCAGGGAGAAATGATCGTTGGCCAGTTCCAAGTGGGTGTGGCTCCGGGAACTCTTCGCTGGATCCCCGGAGCAGAGCGCCAGATTTTCACCGAGCAGCGCGAAGGCTTTCTCTGGGCGCCGATGTCGCTGTCGGGAACCGTCAGCGAGCCGAAAGAGGATTTGTCGGCGCGGATGATCGCCGCAGCAGGAGAAGAAATTCTGAAAGGCCTTCCCGCCGGCGTTTTGAAAGAAGCGCAAAAATTGCTGAACTCTGGCGACGGGCAGAAAACTTCGCCCAGAGGATTGATCGAGCAGGGCAAACCGCTCCTTGACCTGATCACGCCCTTTTTGAAGTAGTGGGGCGCAAGCAGAGGCGCGGCAGGTGAGTGTGTAGAACGGGATTCCACCCCGTCTAGCGAAGCCTATCAGCTGGAGCGGGTCGGCCGCCAAAACGGGATGGAATCCCGCTCTACGGTTTTGCCTCGCCCCCTAAAAAATCCAACTTTGCGCCTCCGCGCCTTTGCGTGATTTTTCCCCGAAGTCACTCAACCCTCTTTGCCCGACGACCTAACTCAGTAAGCACTCTCATCCAAGAGGGTATAGTCAGTCCTGAAAACCATCACAATTCCGTGCGAAATTGGCTCGATTGGCGAACCCGACACAGACTTTGTGAAATTCTTCACAAAATCGTGTTGCGAGTCTGAATGCTTTGCTTACGGTGCGCACGGAACGAAGGTGAAACTAGCTCAAAACCCCTTGTGTTGGCCGCCTTCTCCTACTGATTCATCCTGATGGATTTCAACTTGCCTAACCTCGCGCTCGACTCGATCAGCCCGCTTATCGCAGCGGGTGGAATCGCAGCCCCAGGGCTTCCGGCATTGGGTTGGTTCACGAACTCAATTCTCGTCGCCATCATTGTCACGGTTGCGGTCCTGCTTTTCACTCGCATGGCGACGAAGCAGATGCAGATGATTCCGAGCAAAAAGCAGAACTTCGTCGAGTTTATCGTCGAGTTTCTTTATGGTCAGGTTGAGGGAATTGTTGGAAAGCATGTCGCGCCGAAGGCGTTTCCGCTTCTCGCGACGATTTTCATCTTTGTCATTACCGCGAACTGGTTTGGATTGATTCCCGGTGTGGGAACAATCGGTTGGGGGCCGAATGCAGGGCCTATCACGGTTGGAGCAGTCGCAGTCCCGATCCTCCGCCCGGCTACAGCTGACCTCAACATGACTCTTGCTCTAGCGCTGGTCTTCATGGTGGTCTGGTTCTGGATTTCGGTGAAGGAACTCGGTGTATGGGGTTCTCTGGTTCACATCTTCGGGCCCAAGGGCGGTTTGGGTGGCTTTTTGAAATACGCCCTCATGCCGATCTTCTTCTTTGTCGGAATTATTGAGGTGATCTCGATCGTCTTCCGCCCCGTTTCCCTCTCGCTCCGACTCTTCGGAAACGTTTTCGCTGGCGAGACTTTGCTTGCGGTTATGGGCGGGCTTGGAAAAGATGTCTTCGGTGCGACTGGATTTTTCGCTTTCCTCACGTCTGTCATTTTCCCTATTCCGTTCTACTTTATGGAGATCCTCGTTGGAGCTCTCCAAGCTACCGTTTTCACGCTGCTCTGTGCAGTTTATATCAAGTTGTCCACAACTCACGAAGGAGAGGATCACTAACCAAGCCCAATTTTGTCACTGTGACCATGCGTAGTCAGTGGGCGGTGGCGAAGAAACAATAAAACAAATACAAGTATCATGATTGATGTTCTGACAACTCTTGCCGCTGCGGCACCTGCTGCAGCTGAGGCTGCCGGTTCTTTTAACGGAAACTTCGCACTCGGTGTTGCCGGTGCTGGTGCCGGTATCGGAATCGGACTGATCGGAATGGGTGCTGCACAAGCTGTGGGTCGTAACCCCGGCGCGTTCGGTAACATTCTTACGATCGGCATTATCGGAATGGCCCTTGCTGAGGCTATTGCGATTTACGCCTTGATTATGGCATTCCGCGGATAATCCCACGGTCTGGTTTTGGTGGGTCGCGGCGGTTCGCCGCTGCGACTCGCTTTCCAGAACTCCCTTTTATTTCGATACTGACACCCTCGCGTAACTCAAACTGACTCCACCATGGAAATTCTTGACCAGTTTGGCTTTGATTGGCCGAAATTCATCGCCCAGATCATCATCGTTTTGGTCGTCTATTTTATTTTGGCCAAGTATGCATTTGGTCCTGTTCTTGGCATGCTCGAAGCGCGCCGCAAGCGCATCGAAGATGGTGAGGATAATGTTAAAAAGATCGAGACTGAGCTCGCCAAGGCGGAAGAGAAGGTTCAGGCCATGCTCGATGAAGCCAACAGTGATGCAGAGCGCATGATCGCTGAGGCTCGCGAGAGCGCGGAAGCTGTTCGCGGTCAGAAAACACAGGAAGCGATCAAAGAAGCTCAGGGAATTATCGAGAAGGCACGCGAAGCTTCTCGCCTTGAGCACGAGTCCGCCATGAGCGAACTCAAGAAAGATTTTGGACGTCTCGTTATCGACGCCACTTCGAAGGTCACCGGCAAGGTGCTCGACGAAGATGATCAAACTCGAATCAACCAAGAAACCGCAGGGCAGGTCTCGCTGTAACGTCAGTCTCCCCGCTTCCTCATGAAATCCGGAAAAGAAGCAGCACGAATCGCGAAGAAGCTTTTCTCGGCGACGGTTGTCGACGGGAGAGTTGATGTCGGCGTGTCCCGGAAAGTGTTCGGTAAGG
>ERZ1048068.1883-NODE-1883-length-15546-cov-16.802724_pt1 | contig 15546 bp, 5 predicted proteins | sample MGYA00383098_ERZ1048068 | MGnify/ENA primary metagenome ERZ1048068 (study PRJEB29581, sample SAMEA5548368) | metagenome | biome: marine; feature: coastal; material: water | depth 1 m | study: Short-term variability in the microbial, nano- and picoplankton... | reverse complement strand
GCAGTAGTAAATGTACTACCTTGATCGATAACTAGATTAGCATATGCAGCCATTACTTCCCTCTTTTTACTTATTTATACTTTTAATAGATTGTAATTCTTCTTTTAGAGAATCAATTTGACCTTGCTGCTCTTTAATTGCTTCGATTAATAGACCGACCATGTTACCATAAGCAACAGTATGAATACCATCTTTATTCCCAACAGCTTCGGGTAATACTTTGAGAACTTCTTGTGCGATAACCCCAGTTTGTCTCGAAGTTTCAATATCAGTACGATCAAACGTGTAACCATTAAGTTGCTGTACTTTATCTACTGCATCTTCGATTACTTCAACGTTTTCTTTAATACTCTCATCAGAGAATGCGGTAATATCTCCAGTAGCATTAATTTGTCCGTTAACATTTAAGTTACCTTCAGTTACAACGCCAGAGTCTATATCGGTATCTGTACCATTAGGGGCAACTAACCTTAAGACTCTTCCATCTATTACTAAACCAGCTAGTATTTTTTCAGAATAGGCTACTCCAGCAGTTTCATCAATAGTATGAAATGCTTTATTGTTATCATCACATCTCAGGAATGTGCCCAAAATACATGTGTCGCCACCGATCCGTTTAAACCCGTCAGCTGTGGAACGATCATAATAGTCTTCAAAATCTTGTGTACAACCTTTGAAAAAAGCCAACCTAGTGTTTATAGACACAGAGTCATCATTGTACGTGTTAGAATCACTAACATGACGATTGTAGCCAGCGTCGCCAGCCCATGTGTAATCATCAGACCTTATGACAGTAGAACGCCTTATTATTTCGGGGTCTATACCCCTTTGACCTAGTACAACTTGACGTTGTCTTCTAACAATCTCCTCTGGAATTCTTCCACTCCATTCAAATGGGTTGTCATCATCTATACCCTCTAGATTAAAATGGGAAGGTTCTTTTGTAACCCCACCCCCATTGAGTAATTCTAAACCTTGAGAGTCAAAAGACTCATGCTCTAAACCTGTAGCTGCCTTATCTATTACTACGTTAGGTAAAGAAACTTGGTAAGCTGCATACTGAGGGTTGTATTCTACGCCTAATGGAATAGCTTTATCTCTGCCTGTTGATGGTATATCATCACCGCTAGCAGTTACTGTACTATGTCCATGGCCAGATTGAAATGGGGTTTTTGGGGATCTTATATAAAGGTTTCCAGGAGTACCAGCACCTGTACCACCACTAATATAGATATTAATGTCACCGCCCTCAACATCATTTTCGCCATCTATATGGGCTAAACCTGCAGAAATGTTAATTCCTGGACTAATACCTTCACCAGCAGTGACGCTATGTCTCATTGGAGTCAATTGTATAACTGAATTTGTAACTTCATCTATGGTCACATTAGATAGTTTAGCATCTGTTAATGTAGAATCTATAGACTTATTATCATCACCACCCCAATCTGATGTTGCACCACCTTTCAAAAGCAAGTAACCACCATTGTTCTTTTCTTCGTAACCAGTAACTGGACTCTGTGTAGTGTTAGAAGCAGAAATTACAACATCTGCTCCATTTTTGTCATTGAAGTTGTCAAAATGCGTGTCATAATCGTATTGTTTGTCATTAGATGCTTGAGTGATATTGTCAAAAGGAGATATAAGAATATCTTTTTGGGATCTAATGCCACCAACTACAATGTCATCAAAGTCCGCATACCTTAAAGAAATATCGGATTTATCATTTTCATAGTATGCATTTGGAACCATCACTCGACCATAGGTATTCTGCAATTTCCCAGCACTGCCGTCAGCAGGTGCAGGCATCAATGATAGTGGAGATATGAAGTCAAACTCTTTAAAATCTATTTTATAGATGGCTTCATCATTGCTATCCGGATCATCCCCAGTTTGACTGACAAAGTTTACCTCAATCCGCAATTCCTCAGGTCTGTAATCATCATTGGCTTCGTCTACTACAACATAATCATTTACTGAATTATCAGAATCGTAGCCAGTAACCTCCAACACCCTTTCTCCACCGTCATATGAAACACTAATTTGAGAACCAATTAGGTCTTGTGTATTGAAGTTGGAAATTAAAGTCCAAAATTTATTTTCATGGGCTGTCCATATTTTTGATACTGATCCCACGGTTGCACTGCTGTTTATATCTCGAATGCGAATATATTGAGTTGCTGAGTTTTCATCAACGCCATCGACATACCTTACATCTGATTGTCCAGACGAACCAGTATCATTACTAAGATTGTATGTAAGTCCTGTTTCGCCAGAAGGATCTCCAGAATAACCTAAGAAAACACGTTGGCTACCGCCATCTAATGAAGGGTCAAAATAGTTACTTTTTACTACAATCTTCGACCTATCATCTATTATTAGGTTACTGTCAAACTTTTGCCAATCTAAATCAGCACCAGCATCCCAATCATGAGGGGTATATTGACCGTCTATAGATGAAGATACTGTAGGGAATTCAGCTGTTAGGTCAAGTTCTATTTGAGGGTATGTGTTTGAATCGCCTGCGTTACCAATAGGGGTAAAGGTCATTGTACCGCCAGAAAAGGCAATACCGCCATAAAAAGACTCGTTATTCAAGTTAGAGAAGTTAGCGTCAACCTCCGCAAAGGTAAGTGCGTCATTGTTGACTCTTAGATTCAGATTCGCCATTAAATTATACCCTGTTTAGTAATTCTTGCAATAGTCCTTTGATTTCGGACATTTCCTGTTTAAGATTATTTATATCTTTTTCAGCATGCTCTAATTTCATATTCTTAGCTTTTGCTGCTTTGGCTGCAGCAATCGCATTTTTGTATGCCGATTTATTCGTATTAACTATAGCGTGGGAATACGGATCCCTCACGAGATCCGGATTATCCTCAACTTTTTTAACATTATCTAAATCTATCATTTTACAACGCCAGTGCTATTGCTCTTAAGTCTTTTACCAAAGGTGGTTGAGAAGAATTAATTCCTTTCATCTTAATCTTAATAGAGAAAGATATAAACTCTGGTATGTTATCTTGAGTATATTCATGCTCTTTGAACGAAGTTCTGTTAACAGATTTAGACATTTCAATATCAGTCTCGCCATGCGTATTGAAATAATTCCACCCCAGTTCGTCAAAATCAGAAGAATCATCAGACCTTAAGACCTTATACATCACTTCAAGATCCGAACCAGCATTTACGACTGCATCTAAAATAACCTTAATAGATGTAGCAGGGTTTTTAAGCTGGACACGTTTAGTGATGTAGACAGATTCTGAACTATCTCCTTCAGGGGCTGTAGCTGGTATAAACGTTGTTGAAGAATCTACGTCCGATTCTTCAGAGATATAATCTATTCTATTAGCATATGCCGTTATAGATTTACGCTCTAAATCCACTATAGGGGACAAAGTTGATGTCTTTGTAGATAACGTCAATTCCACTTCTGCAGATTTATTACCGCCCAATATCTCTCCAGACTCATTAACCGAAGAAGCTATGATTTTTGGTTCTTTGAACTCTGTTCTTTCAATAAGTTCGGTCTTCGAATACTGACCAGCAACAAATGGTATCTGGTTACCAGATACTGAAGTACCAGTAGCGAATTTTATTCTGGTATCAATGTTAGTTTCTGGGTAAGTTACAACAGGGAGCATTAACTGATAAGCATCAACCAAGGCGTTTTCTGTAGCAGTTACATAACTACTGCCAATTGATGAATCTTGAACCGCTGTTACTGATGGACTATTTGCAGAGTCTAGAGAATCAGAAGAAATATCTATAGTATAGTGATCCAAACCATATCCATGAATTTCATGAACCCTATTGACGTTGACTAGAGAAATGCCATTAGATTCATAAAGTTCTACTACAGTTGTTTGGAAACTTCCGTCTTCGCCAGAATGGAAAGAAATAGGACTATTGATCCCTCTATCTTGGGTTGCGCTAGAAACAGTTATAGAATATTCGCCAGATGTACCAGTTGCAGCGATAGTACCATATATAATCTCGTCTTCAATTTCATCTTTATTATTACTTACTAATTTGAAGTAATGGTCTCCGCTTGTTGGCATACTAGAGTGTAAATCTTTTATTATCATTGTTGTAGCTGTACTTGTGATATCAGATTTAAGATTTGCCGTTATTCCGCTAGATGCTCCTTTGATGCTCACTTTATTAGAATAATTACCTGTATTATAATACATATGATGATTAGGGTGTAGTACCTTAATAATTGAAGAACCAGCAGAGCAAATTAATGGATTATTTCTTAATTGTTTTAGGGGGACATCTTCATTTTCTAAGGTAATAACACCTTCTTGAGAAGTATCGAATTCAGCACGATAAACCGTGAACTTTAGATCTTCATAATCATATGCTGTCCAAGTAGAGTTGTTTTGAGATTTAAACAAAACGCCAAGATATGGCTGCTCATCAATATTTCGGACACCATCTATATCAGTATCGCCTAACTTGGATATCCATGTAGTATAACCGACAGAATCCGTCATTAATACAATACAAATTTCTTGGTTAGCTTTCACATATACTGGGTTAGGGAACTCGAAACTTGTAGCAGCATTACCCACTTGAGATACATTAACGTCGGATGGGTCTAGAGTTATCGAAGCACTAGGCAGTACTTTACGAGTCGGTAATCCGTTTTCCATCTCCCTTAATTGTAGTGTTACAGGGGCATGCTCGTCTTTACCAGCAAAGAATACGTCTACTTTAGTTATGAACTCGCCACCTGGAACAGAAGGCATAATTGATTGAGCCAATGGGTCATACCAACCAACTTGTACAAGACCTAAATCTCTTGTTCTACTGACTTCTACGTTTTCTTGAACCGACCTAGTTTCAACTCGACCGTTACGAGTAGCGGTGAATGTTTCTTGCATAGTATTCAAAGTGCCAGTTGCGGTGTATTTTTCTTGGGCGAAAGTATCTATCGCTTCCTTAGCATTCGATGGGCTCGATGTAAGTCTAAATAATCTAGAGCCAGTTCGGAACGCTGGATTACCACTTATTTTAGAATCAGGGATAGTAAACGTACCTGAAACAAAACCAGAAGCATCAGTAACAAGTGCTTTTGTGTCTACGTCTTCTGTCCGCACAAACCTTTCGATACTATCTGGGTTTTCTATTTGTCTTGTACCGCCACGCAATCTAACTGTCCAACGTGCAATTCTGGCATTCTTGTCGACTCTTCCTTCTGAATAAAGGTTTTGATCTGAACGGTAGTTAATACCATCAATCAAGTAACCGTCTAGCATAGCACCGCCATCAACAATAGCTTCTGGAGTTCTAATGAAGGAATGCTCAATAACCTCAGCATATTCTATATTAGAAATAAGAGAGTTATACAAGTTCCAGCTTTCTGCGTTAGTATGATTACCGCCACCTCCAGGTCCAACCCCAGAATTTAAATCAGGGCTTAGAGAAAAATCCTCATTAAAGAATTGAACTTCAGAGATCTGCATAGCACGCATTGGTTTCTTGCTATAAAAGGTTTTACCAGCTAATGTAGGACTCTTCGGATATGGATCTGGATACGTTCTCTTAGTTGTCGGATCATCAGCAATATTTCTAACGTAAAAAGTAAAGTAAAGGTCTCCATTATCACTAGGTTCTATCAACGCATTATCGTCAAATATAAATTCAATTACATCCCTATCTTTAGTATTTCTTGCGCTTGTATTCGCTTCTAATCTTCGATATTGAAGACCCGCATGAGTTTCTTCTCCTTCCAAAACTGTATCTGCAATAGTATCCCCATCACCAAGACGTCTTGTTTGATTACCAGCAAGCACTGAGAATTTAGCAATATCATTACTATTCTTATCAAAAGATATAAGTATTCGTTTCACTGAGCTCCAAGCAGCATTAGATACCTGAGGGACTGTGGCAGGTTTACCAGCTATAGGGGTTATCCCCCCAGAACTAGTTGTACAGTATTTAGAAACGTCAACGTTATCGAAGAAAGGATAAACATGGGTATGAGGTCTCAACCCTCTGGCTTCGAACTTAATTTCCTTTTGTCTCATGAATGGAATAAGAGCGGAACCGACAACTTTGTCGCCATTAGAAGTTACGTCTATTTGCTCGACAATATTTGTCTCAATACCATTTCTGGTTAGTACACCAACTTCTGTTTCTTGTTGCTGTTGAAGAACACGACGACCGAAGCCCCTCACGAAATCGGCTCGGAAGTTACCAGTATTTTCATTGATTCTAGGTCCAACTAAATCTGTAGTCGTAATGCCAGTCCAGTTAGTAGTTGCTGCATCCCAGACAGTACCCAAAGCATCTGCGTTTTGAGCAATTAGAGTATCAAAGTTTCCTTCTTTGTTGACAGTTACGTCAGGTAGTCTTTCGATCTCAAACCACTCATCCGAAGATGGAGACAAAGTCATTTGACCTGTCCATGCAAAGTTTAGAACTGGGTTAAGGTTTTCAATAGTAGAAGCGTAGTTTTGCTCAATAGTTTTAACATGCTCATATGGGAGCATCGCCAAACCACCTTCAGTTACGGTATAACCATTGGCTAGTTTATCTTCACCAAACTCGTATTTTTCTACTAATGCTATATTCTTCATCGCATATTTTGGGCGAAGAATACGCCTATACATGTCGATAGCACAACGATAGTCAGGGTGAAGTACATCCCCAGTTTTGTGACCACCAAAGTTATCAACCAAGAAACCAGACTTAAATCTGTCTAATCCATTTTCGTCTTTAATTTGTAATGTATCTGCCGACACCTCTAGCAAACTTAGAGAGGTGTAATACTCAATATTATTAACCCTCTTTTCTAGAGTACTCAGGTCTCTCATAGTGAAACGTTTGTTAGCAAATTTTGCAACAGCAACATCACGAACATCAATTACATATGGAGGCATAGTCAAGTCAGCCAATCTCATTGCATTATCGATAGTATCTGGGTATTTCGGATCTTCGCTATCATTACCCTGTATTAAAACAAACTCTCCTTGAGTTGTTAAGTATAAAGAGTCTTTCCTTGCAAGGTAGTATTCGTAGTCGAAGTCGAAGTTGCTGTTGTCTCTAACGGTGTTTACGGTAGAAGCACCGCTATTGCCGTCAGAAGAAAAAGATCTACTATTAATATTAAACGAAGTCCCAGTTACTATTCTAACCCCATCAGAAGAAGACCCACTAGGGGCATCAGCAACTCTGGGTCTGAAATCTACAGTAGATCTTAAATCAAAGATACCAGTAGGTGCTGGGCTTTCAGGGTCTACACGTGTAGAAACATATGAGGGTATATCTTTATATGCGACGTCTGAATACGAATCAACAGTAAAGAAGTCTCCAAATCCATGAGTAAAGTAATCAAAGACAACTAGTAATTCCCCTTGAGGACTTCGTTCGTTTTTCTTAAGTATTAATTTACCGATATCATAGTAGTTATCTCTCTGACCAGCGTCATAAGTGAAACTGTTAAGAATATCATTATCTCCAGCAGTAAGAGTACCTACAGATCCGCTCGCAGAAGAAGTTTGACCTATAATTTCTTCCTCAGATATAAACGGTAGAGAGTTTAGAGGAGTGTAAAATAAATTATTACCGTCAATCTGAAGTAAAACAGCTATAGCTCCAGATTGTGATCCGACTATAGTTTCGGTAGTAATAAATGCGCCTTGCGGGTTAGTAAGCGATAAACTGGGAGAAGAAGCTAATTGCCCCACAGTACCAGAGTCATAAACTGCTAAAACCTTGAATATGTCAGCAACACCTAGTGATATATCTTTATGATGAGCTGATGTACCATAAGGTATGTAACCTTGAGTTTCTTCCGATTTATTCTCAACTCTTAATAATGAAGCCCTTTGTAGGGATTTAGTTTTCTCGTTTTGAGACTGTTTCTGAAGAGTGGTATTTATTCTAATGATAGAACCATCTTCAAATGGATCATTACCATCGTCATTGCTGAACCCAGTAATAGTCAAACTACCAGTCCCCTCTCCTGAGAACGTCAACTTTTCGATATCTACATGAGCACCACTTGACCAAATTTCTGGGTTTGCTCCATGAGACATAATTGTCACAGAATAATTTTGATTACTTTTAGCTTTAAATGTTTCATTACCGATAGCAGATAATGTTAGAACTCCAGAAACAGTAGTCCCTTGAAATTGTCTAGAAACTGTAACCTGATTCTGAGATTCGAAATCGTTTACTTCAGTTTTTAATGTTTTAATGAATGGCTTATCTAGCATTCTTAACATTAAATTCTTTTCTTGGTCTTTTAAACCGCCTCTTAATCTTCTTGCTGAAAATGCGCCAGTTATAACATTAGTCGGTGCAGCATTGAGGTCAACCCTTGTGTTGCCCGACTCGCCTGAGAAAACTGCAGTTACAAACCTTGTTTCTGAAGCAGTACCGCCACCCAGAGAAGTGCCTGTAGGCAATCTTATAGCATCACCTACTCTTAATTCTTCAGAGAATCTAGTACCAAGACCTAATAATCCTCTATTGGTAGTACCAGCATTATTATCTGTAAATTGAACAGTACCAGTAAGAGTAAATACATTATCCAAAACAACATCAGCTTTGAATTCCTGCAAAGTATCATTTTGTCTTAATGCTTTAACTTCTTCAAAAGCAAATGTTTTTACAGATGCTACTGTAAATTGATTGGTATCATCTGCAGCTTCGTGAATAAAACCACCAGCTCTGAAACTGTTTGACGAAGTTAATCTTTCGTTGTTTAAGAATGTACCAGCTACAGATGTCAACGAGATACCGTTTGAAGTTGTGCCATAATAGTAACCAGTGGCGCCAGATATTTCACCAGTGATTAAACTACCTAGTTCCACAGCAAACCTATCATTTGCAACATTAATTGTTTCTGCAGCATTACTACCTACAAGATCAATGTGGGTTAACATTTTAATGTCGAATAGGTAACATGCATGAGTACCAAGCCCTGATGCATCTGACTGGTCAAATGTACCATCAGAGTCAACGTCGACACTAGATTGGGTGATAAAATCTCTGGCTCTAGCAATACCGATAGTTTCTCCCACTCCACCAGGATTATATACGGAATTACCGATACCTGTATCTTTCAAGTCTATTAAATCATATTCCTCAATATTCGCATCACCTACAGTCTCTGGCATACCGTGTGTATTGGTTAATCTAACGTAGTTACCAACTTGAATAACTGAAGTTGCGTCTGTTTCTGAGAGGAAAGTTCGGGGTTTTGGAACATCTAAGTAAGATGGTGTTGTAGTCTCTAACTCATACCCTTTAACATATGATTTACCAGAGGAAATCTGTAGAGTCATAGAATCTTCAGAAGCTAGATTACCACTATCTGTAGTAGTACCTGCAGAGTAGACCCCCTGATTTGTCCCAGTATTTAATTGTTCTTTTAATTCTAATTCATAAGGTTTGATAGTATAATCGCCAAATTGCTCGTAAGTGCGTCTGGCTTGTTCATCAGCGAAAACGTCATAATCTGAGATTTTAGCTTTCGCCTGTTGCTTACCTTCAACTATACGTTGAAGCTCAACAAAATTCTGTGTAGTGTTATCTGTTATTTCTCTACCGACTAACTTTAACTCTATAACATAACGGTCTGCTCCACGAGCAGAATAGTTTGGAGCATTAAGCGCAGTATCTAAAAGACTTTGATCTTCATCTGCCGTAATAGTAGATTGAATTACATCAAGACCTAAACGTGCAGTTGGATTAGGAGAATATTTGGATAGCACTACTCTTTGACGTGGGATATAAACAAAGCAACCTTTTACAAAAATGATACCACTTTCTATAGAAGCAGTAGCACCCTTTGCTGTAGCATTACTAGGTGCAGTAACAGCCAATGGTCTTCCTTCTGAAATCCCACTAATCTCAGTTATACTGGCTGCAATATCTTCTTCGGTTCTTTTCCAAAGTAACGACTCGTCATCTTGAAAATTTGACGTAGAGCCATCATAACCGCTAGTAAGGTAATTGACATATACTGTTAAAGGGTCAACAGCAGTAGCATCTTCAACATGGACAATCCTAGCTTCTACACCACTTTTAGAGCCAACTACGACTACATCTAAAAGTTGTTCGGAATAAGAGTCAACGGATAATGTACCATTAGTATTATTCAACTTTACAGCATCAGCATTATTAGTAAAGCCAAATTCAGCACCTGTTACAGGAGAACCCTCTTTAAAGAAGTGTTCGCCATGTCTAGCAATCTGATTCTGTAATAAAGTCTGTAGCTGAGTTAATTCACGAGCCTGAACAGAAACTCCTGGACGGAAAAGTATTCTATGAAAATTCTTATCATCCTCAGGGTTAAAGTCGTCATAATACGGCTCTGTGTTGTAGTTGTTGGTGATCGACATTAACGTTTCTCCGAATTATATTTTATAGTAGTATTTATCGTATCTTCTCGCATTAGAATTCAATAAAAGTACGAAGGTTGACGATTTGTTCAACGTTTTTCCTGAAAGGCGTTCTGTTGTTAATGAACACCATAGAACCAGAAAATTTGTCTACTTCAGGGTTTGTGATAGAATCTGTAGGCACGCTAAATAAATTTGAATTATTTTCGTCTTGGAAAATATCGCCAACTTCTGGCTCAGACCCATCTATAGATTGTAATAATAAAGAAACTCCAACGTCTTGCTCAGCAATTTGATATGGTTCTTTAGCTACAATAACTAGATATTCATCAGTCGTTTGATTGTATATTTTTTGATCTAGTGCGAATGAAGATATATCAATCCCAGCATATAATGATGCATCTGGGATATCTAATCTATAGCAAGCAGACCCATAAGAAGAATACAATCTAGACCTTTGAGCTCCAGGTGTTAAATAAACATCTGGGTCAAATATCAACCCAGTCTGTCTGTAATCAGATTCCAACAAGAAACCTTGATTTATTTCATCAGCAGTCGTCATCTGAAAACCTACCGTTCTCGCAAAAGATTCTTTAACTAAATCTTTACCATGACCGCCAACAGGAGAAATAATTACTTCTGCTATTGCACCTGTACCATTACCAGTATCTGTAATAGTAGCAGTAGCAAATGTATACCCGCTTCCGTGATTATTTAAGGATATACCGACAACTTCTCCGTTTACTATAACCGCATCTGCACTAGCATTTTCTCCATCGCCAGTTATAGTAACTGTAGTATTATCTACAGAATATCCAGTACCTACGTCATTAACGTAGATAAAACTTAGCTGACCATCAACCGCAGAAGCACCAACCTCGCTCAAGACAAGATCGCCCTGATCTATCTGCGCTCTCCACACAGCCCCATTTCCTACTAAACCAGTTACAGGGTGCTCTAACCCAGGAATAGAGTTGGTTATAGTGATTGTCGCAAACGTATAACCTCTTCCAGGATCTAGTACTGAAATTCCTGTAATCTCGCCAGTATCACCATCAATTGTAACATCACCTAACCGAGCTACGGTTTCAGCTGGAGCGTCTCCCTGAATTACCACACTAACATTATCGGCAATATACGAGTTACCTCCCGACTCTTTGATTAAAGATAAATCGATACCAGACTGATAAAACCCACTAGTAGAGTTAGTAACTGGGATGTAATCGGGCGTCAAGAATTTGCTTCTTTGCACCTCATCCACAGTACCCATATATTTCCAAATATATCCATCAGAAAATTCTAGATAGCCAGTCTCATTAGTACCTGTAGGCTGTACCGTTGAAGGTCTATTATAATTATTAGATATGCACTTGTAGATATTGAAATCCGTGGTTAACACGAACATATTAGCATCAGCAATATCCTGCGCCCCAGAGGGCGCAGGAAATACCGACGAGTATCTATCATCATACATATCATAAACTGTACCTGCTGACCAATCAACTCGATCAATTGCGAAAGATACATCAGAAATAGAAACGTATCTTAATCCAATTATAGATGAGCGTGTCTCACGTTCATACCCCCTAGAAGCATTTGGGTTCGGTGGACTAACATCCCCCTCATCCCATGGTAATGTTTTTCCTAAGAAAAAGTACGCTCTAGATGTTTTATTTAATATACCATTATAAAATATCCGAGCAACGTTATTATGAACGTCATTTTTAAGTACAGTTGCCATGCTTTAAAAGCCTTATTAGCTAATTTTTACTACCCAAGTGATTGTAATGCTATCGCCTTCTTGCTTGTTCACTGGTAGGAACACAGTACGACATAACATCGCAGCTTCTGGTTCATTGTAATTCCATGCATTTGAGTCAGTGACTAGGGATTCACTTTGAGCCTTAGTACCATTAAAGATACCTGCTTCTACAATTGCTCCATCATTTACGGTGCCATCGCCTATGTCATAGCCAGTACCAACTTCAGCTGCGAACGTAGCAACAAAAGTTACTTCATTATTGTCTACATCAACTGATGAAGTAGCCAATTCAACACGACCTTTCTCAGCAAGCAAATCCGTTTGAGCGCCAGAAGCTTCAATATCACTAGAACCGATAGCCATATGAGTCATTTGTCCTGGGTGCACAAAGTTAGCGTCAGTGCTTTGATCTGCGCCAGCGTCGATCAGTCGTCTTGCAATGTGCTTAAGACCTGTGTTCACAACCTTATTAGGAACTGTAAATTCCTGAACAGTTTCGCCTTGAGCGTTAGTTTTCTTTACAGTAAGGCGTCCAGTTGCTACGCCATTGTCTCTTATTAGTGCCATTTTAGATACTCTCCAAATTAAAATTTAAAATTGTCGTTCCGTAATATCGGAACAGTACTCGTAGTCTAAACCCCCTGCGATATATCCTAATTCAACATAGGGTTTAGTTATCGTTAAAATCCCACTTTCACTAATAGTGACTGGGAATTCTTGGATACCTTTATTTATACTATAAATATCATTGTCTTGAACAGAATATATATCTGTTGCAAGAGCAGAGTCATCAAGACGTTTGTCGAGGAACAAGTCTTGTACGTCTGAATCACTTATATCTATAGTAGAATCTTGAAGCCTCTTTCCAACATCAAAACCTAGTTCTTCTTGCTCCTTCCAGTAATCGACCACATCTATTATAAAATATGCATCATCATGATCGCCATCAACATCATTACTCACCGCAGTCTCACCGCCAGAAATTAAGTAATACCTTCCAGGTGTTGCGTTAGTAGTATCCCAAGTCATGGTCTGATTATTTGTAACAACACCATTGTGGCTAGTCATGCCCTGATTAGTTATACCATCATCTGTAACAATATCGGTAACCTTATCTGCTGTTGGAGAAGTTTTTATCCAAAAGCCCCCAGCTGGACTTGCTGTACTTGAACCGTATCTATTATATTCTAATTTTATTGTGTCGCCTATATAGGCTTTAATCATAGAATTGACATGAACCGTTCTATCATTTCCGCTGCCAACATCATATTGATCATGTGATTTTCCAAAGAACTTATATTTAAACGTAGATGAACCACTTTGTATTATTGTGTCATCTCGATCTGTGTTAGAATTAAATTGGAATGAAACGTCGCTAAGGGATACCTCTCTAGATCCTCCACCTCTGCCATTGAGCTGATCAATTGCGTCTGGTTCTACCCATCTCAACCTTTGTGTTTGTGAAGCCCCAGAGTGCGCCATATCAAAAACGCCATAAATAACCATGGGTTCTATAGAGGATATAGCGGTGATCTCTTCTTCGGGGTGTTCAAAAGAATACCTCGAGTCTAAATCGGACGAAGTACCTACTGAAGATTGCGGAGCCTTTACAAAGGAATATTTAGATCCATCATCAGAAGCACCGAATTCTAAAAGGTCGCTTAAACTTTTAGCGGTATCCTTAAACCTGACGACGTCTTTATCTTTGAAGTCTGTTAAGTCAAGTATGGGCTTCGCACAGGTCTTTCTTTGGACATCTGGGTTTGACTCAAAATCAGTTGAAGAAGTTATTCTAGACTTTTCTATAGATTTTCTGGCATCTTCCGAAACGCCAAAATCTAGAGTGTCTAAAAGTGCTTTAGTTAAGCTGTATCTATCTGAGTCTGTAACAGGTGGATCTAATAGATCCGATAAATCTTTGCTAAACGAATAGATGTCTTCATCTATTGTAGAGAATACATCGTCTACAGTTGCAGTATCCTGAAGATACTTATTCCTAGTAAGAATTATAGTATCATTAACATTGCTAGTAGAAGACGTTCTTGGCTTTGAAAATAATAATCCGTGAGATTCAGATACATTGTGTTCTAAAGTCTCATTAATCGTGGCTTTTTCAAACAATTTTCTGACGACATCTTCATCCGATATATCAATTATTTCTTCTTTACCAGATAAAAGACCCATATCTTTCTCGTATGCAACGAGTTCTTTAGTATGGGTAGCGTAAACAAATTCTTGAGAATCTTCGTCATTAAAGGATTTTTCATTAATCACACTAGCCAAAGAAATGATTTCTTGAGTACCATCGTCAAATGCAGTGCCACGTTTACTGTGATCGTAGCTAAATTGAGTATCAGAAAGGGTGGACTGATCAGTTGCTACTTTACCTATATCAAAAGGTCGAAGATCGTCACTTGCGTCTGCAGTTAATTCTTCAAGGTCATCTAATCTTGGGAACTGTTTCTCGAATGAAAAGATATCTGAGTCTTCATCTTTTAGATCGGTTTCTTCATAGTAGTCTGACAAAAGACCCATGTCTTTATCGAAACTGTAAGTATCGACATCTTTATCTACTAGATCTGTTTCTTCGTAATAATCAGAATCTAGACCCATGTCTTTGTCAAAGTGATAAGTGTCTACGTCTTCATCTACTAGATCTGTTTCTTCATAGTAGTCTGACAAAAGCCCCATGTCTTTGTCGAAGTGATAAGTGTCTACGTCATCGTTTGATAAATCTATTATTTCTGCATAATCAGAATCTAAACCCATATCCTTGTCAAAGTGATACCTATTCTCATTGTCTTTGTCAGCTAGATCGGTTTCTTCATAGTAGTCTGACAAAAGACCCATATCTTTATCGAAATGGTAGGTATCAGTGTCTTCATCTACTAGATCTGTTTCTTCATAGTAGTCTGACAAAAGACCCATATCTTTATCGAAATGGTAGGTGTCAACGTCTTCATCTGAAAGATCAATTAATTCCTCATGACCAGAATCAATACCCATATCCTTGTCAAAGTGATAAGTATGGGCATCATCGTCGGATAAATCTATTATTTCCTCATGACCAGAATCAATACCCATATCTTTATCGAAATGGTAGGTATCATTGTCTTTGTCAGCTAGATCAGTTACTTCCTCATGACCAGATAATAGACCCATATCCTTGTCAAAGTGATAGGTATCATTATCTTCATCCGACAGATCAATTATTTCTTCGTGACCAGATAATAGACCCATATCCTTGTCAAAGTGATAAGTGTCTACGTCATCGTCCGATAAATCTATTACTTCCTCATGTCCAGAATCTAAACCCATATCCTTGTCGAAATGATAAGTGTCTACGTCATCGTTTGATAAATCTATTATTTCTGCGTATCCAGAAGTAAGACCCATGTCTTTATCGAAATGATAGGTGTC
>ERZ1048068.1882-NODE-1882-length-15547-cov-10.066744_pt1 | contig 15547 bp, 10 predicted proteins | sample MGYA00383098_ERZ1048068 | MGnify/ENA primary metagenome ERZ1048068 (study PRJEB29581, sample SAMEA5548368) | metagenome | biome: marine; feature: coastal; material: water | depth 1 m | study: Short-term variability in the microbial, nano- and picoplankton... | reverse complement strand
AGCTGCCCCAGCTGCCCGGAGCCGGGCGCAAATGCCCGATGTAAAAAAAGGTGGCAATTATATGGCTCATTGGCTCACCAAGGCCGCGGTGGCGATGGCTGCAATGCCCTCTTCGCGCCCCGTAAACCCAAGGGTTTCTGACGTGGTGGCTTTGATGGAGACTTGATCGCACTCCAGCCCCATGATCTGTGCCATCCGCGCCTGCATCGCTTGTGCATGGGGGCCGATTTTCGGAAATTCGCAAATCAAGGTGCAATCCACGTTTTCAATGTGAAAGCCAAGGTCTTTGGCCAGCTGCACCGCGTGTTTTAGGAAAATATCCGAGGGGGCGCCCTTCCATTGGGGATCGGAGGGTGGAAAATGTTGACCAATATCGCCGCGTGCCAATGCGCCATAAATGGCATCGGTCACCGCATGCATCCCAACATCTGCATCAGAATGGCCCAGCAGACCGGCCTTATGGGGCAGGGTGACACCGCAAAGCGTGATCTCTGTACCCGGTCCAAATTTATGAACGTCAAACCCGTTGCCCAAACGTAGTTTCATGCGGCCTCGCAAAATTCGTTCCGCCCGGGCAAAGTCACCGGGCACTGTTACTTTCAGATTATCGGCCTCTCCGGGGACAATGGCAACCGGGTGTCCCGCGGCGCGAACAACTTGCACATCATCCGTCGCCGGGTCTGTTGCGGCCGCATGTGCCGCATAAATCACCGGATAAGAAAAGCACTGGGGCGTTTGGGCCCGCCATAGATCACTGCGATCTACTTGCGCCGTCACTGTATCACCGCCGCGCCACAAGGTATCTTGCACCGCGACAGCGGGCGCCGCTGCGCCCTGGGCGCGCATGGCCTCAACGCAATGAGAGATCACAGAATGGGTCACACATGGGCGCGCGGCATCGTGGATCAAAACATAGTCTGGGGCCTGATCCTTGAGCGCCTCAAGGGCGCAACGCACAGAATCGTCGCGGTTTGCGCCGCCGTGCAGGGAGCGCACCGCTGCCGGCAGCTGCGCGATCCGATCTTGATCGTCCGGGTGATGCACCACCACGACCGCATCGATGTCCGCGTGAGACATAAACGCATCGATAGACCAAGCTATCAGTGGCCTGCCCAGGAGCATTCGCCATTGTTTCGGCACTGTGCCGCCAGCGCGCGTGCCACGGCCGGCCGCCAGTACAATCGCGATAGTTTTGGGTGCATCTGTCATAGGCTGTGCTTATATCTTTTGATTTTCTGCATGCAATCCTTGGTTTTGACTAGAATTTTGCTCAATTTTTGTGCAGATGTATAAAAATGCGGATGTAACGTAACGAAGGGCTTGTCGCCCGCGGGTCAGATCGTGTGAGTTTGTTGAGCGTTTGGAGATGAAATCTTGACCTTCGTATTAGGAAATCAACCTGTTTTTCCTCCTGTTCTGTTGGCCCCTCTGGCCGGCATCACAGATGTGCCTTTTCGCAATTTGGTTCAGTCCTTTGGGGCTGGTCTTGTTGTGTCCGAAATGGTGGCCAGCCACGAGATGGTGCAAAAAAAGCCAGGTGTGCGCGAAAGAGCGGAGCTTGGTTTTGGGATCGAAAGCACCTCGGTGCAAATTGCCGGATGTGACGCCTATTTGATGGCCGAAGCGGCCCGGATGATTGAGGCCAATGGCGCAAAAATAATCGACATTAACATGGGCTGTCCTGCCAAAAAGGTCACCAGCGGCCAGTCAGGCTCGGCGCTCATGCGCACACCAGATTTTGCCTTGGAGCTGGTCGAGGCGGTTGTGCAAGCCACATCGCTGGACGTCACTTTGAAAATGCGCCTGGGGTGGGATGACAACAGCCTCAACGCCCCAGAGATCGCCAAAAGGGCTGAGGCTGCGGGTGTGAAAATGATCACAGTGCATGGGCGGACGCGCTGCCAGTTTTACAAAGGCGCAGCTGATTGGCAGGCCATTGGCCGGGTGAAGCGGGCTGTGTCCATTCCCGTCATTGCCAATGGCGATATTGTGGATGTGACCTCTGCGCGCCAAGCTTTGCAGCAATCGGGCGCCGATGGGGTCATGGTGGGACGCGGGGCGCAGGGCGCGCCTTGGCGATTGGCGCAAATCGCGTCAGCGCTCTATGGCACCCCGGCGCCAAAGATCCCCCGCGGTTCAGACCTGGCACAGGTAATTTTACAGCATCATCAGGCAATCGTGGACTTCTATGGGGGCACGCTTGGGCTGAAAAACGCCCGCAAACATTTGGGTTGGTATTTAGATGGCTTGAATGTGGCTCCTGAGCTGCGCCAGTCGGTATTGAGATCCTTTGATCTGGCTGAAATTCGCGAGCTGATCTGGCGCGCCGTCGAGATGCCTTCCGCAGGTGTGGCCGCGTGAGCCTGTATCGAGAACTTTGGTCACAGCTTCCAATCCCCGCCTTGCTGGTGACGGGCGATGATACCGTGCAAGAGCTGAACCTGGCTGCCGAACAATTCCTCGGAATTTCTGCCAAGGTTATCCTAGGTCAACCCATTTGGAACTACCTGAGGGGGGAGGAGCTTTTGCCAGCAGGCCTAGAGCGGGCACGCGCGACCTCACGGCCCATCGTTATTTCGCAGATCACAACCCACGGTCGTACAACGGCACCCCAGACCTGTGCAGTCCATCTTTGTCCGATGACAGGGGCAGAGGGGCAGATCATGATTTTGCTCATTGCACATGAAACGCTCGGCGGTCGTTTTGGAGAAACCGCGCCGCTCTCTGCCGCGCATTCTGCCATTGGCATGGCCGAAATGCTGGCCCATGAGATCAAAAATCCCCTGGCCGGGATCACGGGCGCGGCGCAGTTTTTGTCATTGTCTCTGCCGGCTGAAGATCTTGAAATGACGGATCTGATCGTCGAAGAAAGCAAACGCATTGTCAGCCTTCTCGATCAGGTGGAACAATTCGGCGATGTCACGCCGCCAAGTTGTGCTTTCGTCAATATTCATGATGTGCTCGATCGGGCCGCACGCTCGGCCGTGTTTGGATTTGCTGGCGACATCCAGATTCACAAGACCTATGACCCCTCCCTACCGGAAGTCTGGGCAGATGCGGATCAAATGGTGCAGGTCTTTCTGAATTTGGTCAAAAACGCCTGTGAGGCTTTGGGTCCAGAGGGAAAAGTGACTATTCGCACCTTCTATGACCCAAGCTTGCGCCTGCCTCTGCCGGATGGAACAGGACGCCGCCTGCCTTTGCATGTGGAGATCATCGACAACGGCCCGGGCTTGCCGAAGGCGCTGGCCAATCATGTTTTTGAGCCCTTTGTGACCACAAAAAACAATGGCAAGGGGCTCGGGTTGGCCTTGGTGTCCAAAATAATTGCCCAGCATCGCGCGTGGATCAGCGTCGCCTCACAGCCAGGTCATACGATTTTCAGAGTATCATTGTCGGTACATAACGAGAGTAGGAGTTAACGCTATGGATGGAACGGTTCTAATCGCAGATGACGACCGAACGATTCGAACGGTCCTAACTCAGGCCTTCACCCGGGCGGGATGTAAAGTCCATGCGACGTCATCGCTGGTCACTTTGATGCGCTGGGTCGAGGATGGCAAAGGAGATTTGGTGGTGTCGGATGTGGTTATGCCCGATGGCAACGGCCTTGAGAATTTGCCACAAATCACCAAACTGCGCCCCAATCTTCCGGTCATTATTATCTCTGCTCAAAACACAATCGTGACGGCCATTCGCGCCAATGAGGCCAAAGCTTTTGACTACCTGCCCAAACCCTTTGACTTGCCCGAGTTAATGCATCGCGCGGCCAAAGCCTTGGAGCGCCGTCATCCGCCGCAAGTGTCCGGGGATGTGGCCGAGGTGCAGGATGCTGAAATCCCGTTGGTTGGGCAATCGACGGCGATGCAAACGCTTTATCGGTTAATCGCACGCGCTATGAACGCGCCGGCGCCTGTGCTGGTGTTGGGCGAGGCTGGCACGGGAAAGTCCTTGATCGCTTCCAGTCTGCACAAGTTTTCGAAACGTGCCGATCAACCGATGGTGGTTTTGCATCCAGAGATGATGGAAAGCCAATCTACCATTCGTGATGCGCTCATGCGCTGCGGGTCTGGCACATTGATCTTGGATGGGGTGAGCGACTTGAGCCCAGCGGCGCAACTGCGATTGCTGCATATATTGGGGGAGCCGGGCGACCAAAACCTGCGTTTGGTCTCAACCGCTGCGCCAAATATTCTGGCAGATGTTCAAAATGGAAATTTCAGGAATGATCTGTTTTTTCGCCTGTCTAGCCTACAGCTGACCGTTCCGGCCTTGCGTGAGCGGGTTGAGGATATTTCAGTCTTGGCCCAGCATTTCATTGCGACGTTGCAAGCGGAAATAAAGTTTGAGCTCAGCCAGGCCGGCGCTGCGGCCCTGCGCGATTTCAATTGGCCGGGCAATGTGCGCCAATTGCAGAACGTCATCAGCCAATTGATGATGGAGTCCCCCAACACATTGCTTGATGGCAATGCTGTGAAGGAGGTTTTGAAAAAAGCTGGGCCGAGCAACGCAATCAGTGCGTTGTTACCCTCTGAAAGTCTGGCTGAATCCGTTGGGCTGCATGTGCAGCGGTATTTTGATCTTCACGGCGCGAACCTGCCTCCAGACGGGGTGTATCAAAGAATTTTGCGCGAAATTGAAGTTCCTTTGATTGAGATTTCACTTGCGGCCACCTCCGGCAACCAAGCCAAATGTGCCGATTTGCTCGGCATTAATCGCAATACCCTGCGCAAAAAAATCAACGACCTTGAAATTGTCGTGACACGCCGACGCAAAATGATGTAAAAGCGCAACAAGCGTGGCATTTTGGCACTTTTCCACAATGCGCACGAATCGCGGTCATCAAAAGGGTCAGCAGAAATGCGCCAAGGGCTTGTCAGTTCTTTATTAGACAAAATGGCCGATCTGCGTGCGAACCCGCAGGTCAACTCGAACTTTACCTTTGTTTTGGTGGTTACGGGGCCTTTGCTGGTGTTCCTGACGTTCTATGCCATGCAGCCAATCAAAGGCGGGCGGGCATCGCTACGGTTTATTTTGACCGCTGATTTTGTTTATATTTTGTTTATCACAACATTGCTGATCCGCCGAATTGTCCAGCTGGCGGCCGCCCGCCGGGCGCAATCGGCAGGCTCGCGGTTGCATTTCCGCCTCACGACGGCCTTCGGGGTGATTGCGCTGTTCCCAACGATTTTGGTCGCCATATTTGCTGTGCTTTCGGTCAATCAGGCGCTGGAGGGGTGGTTTTCTGAAAGGGTGCGCAATGCGGTCGGGGCCTCTTTGAGTGCCGCGCAGGCCTATGAGGCGCAGACTCGCAACGGAGTCATATCGGATACTAAAATTTTTGCGCAACGCCTTAACTTTCTGAACCAAAATGAATTTTTCTCCCGCAGCATAGATATGGACAGCCAACTCAGCCCGGCGCTCACCCGTCTTCAGACCCAGTTTGAACGTGGCTTTAAAGAGATCTACATCATCAACAATCTGGGAGAATTGCGACTGCGCGGACCGTCGTCCTATTTGTTTGATTACGAACAACCAACCGACGCGCAAATTATGGCCGCAGATGGGCTGGAGCCGGTGATTATGACAGATTGGCCCAGCAATGAGATGCGGGCCCTGATCCGATTGCAAACTTATACCAACCACTATCTTTACCTAACGCGCAGTGTTGAGGGGTCTCTTTTGGCCTTGCTCGAGGAAACCACCGAAACCGCGCGCTACTATAATCAGCTTGAATCGGAACGCGGGCGTCTCTTGTTTGATTTTGGGCTTTTGTATCTGGCCTTTGCGGTGATTTTGATTTTGACCGCGACCTGGCTTGGGCTTTGGTTTGCTGAAAGATTGGCCAGTCCCGTGGGGCGCATGGCGGCGGCGGCGCAAAAGGTTGGGGCGGGGGACTTAGACGCGCAGATCGAAAATATCAAAGGCGATGATGAGATCGCGATGCTGGCGCGTTACTTCAACCAAATGACCCATAGATTGAAAGGTCAACGCGACACCTTACTTAAAAGTGCAGATCAAGCGGAACGCCGAAGAAGATTGTTTGATTCCGTTCTGGCCTCTGTGACCTCTGGCGTGATTGGACTCGATCAAGCGGGCAATATTATGTTTTTAAACAAATCCGCCCAGCGGGTTTTGGATTTACCAGAGTCCGCTGAGCCGCGCGCGATCTCGGAGGCGGTGCCTGAGTTGGCCAGTATGTTCACTGATTTCTGTTCAAGCCTGTCTGATGTGGCGCAACGCGAAGTGCGGGTGGTGCGCCGCGGGAAGTTAGAGAGCCTTTTGGTACGCATTGCGCGCCGCTCGGGTGAGCTGTCTGATGCAGAGGGCTATGTGATTGCGCTGGAAGATGTCACGGATCTCGTCAGCGCACAGCGCATGGCCGCTTGGGGCGATGTCGCCCGGCGGATTGCTCATGAGATTAAGAACCCATTGACACCTATTCGACTGTCTGCGGAACGTATCAAACGCAAATTTTCACCACAGGTTGGCGAGGAGTCAGAGCAGCTGGAACGTATGACGGATGTCATTGTGCGCCAAACCAATGAGCTCAGCCGCATTGTTGACGAATTTTCACAATTCGCGCGTATGCCGGAGCCAGATTGTCGCCCCACGGATTTTGCTGACTTTCTCAAGGAGACGATCTTGTTGCAAGAAAGTGGACAGCCAGATGTGAAATTCACATTGGATCTGCCGAAAGAAGCGCTTTGGATTGATGCAGATGCTGCGATGATTGGCCGTGCTGTGACCAATTTGTTAAAGAACGCCGGCGAATCCATCGACGATAGAAAAGCGCATCAGCCCGATCATATGGGCGAAATTCGCATTGCAGCGGCCCAAACAGATCGGTCGGTGGTTGTGGAGATATCGGACAACGGCGCAGGGCTGCCCGAAGATCGCGCACGTCTGCTCGAGCCCTATGTGACCAATCGCCTATCGGGAACGGGCCTTGGCCTGTCAATTGTAGTGAAAACCATCGAAGAACATGGAGGCACCTTTGCACTGACGGATGCGGAAGCCTTCCAAGAAGGCGACAGGCCAGGGGCAAAGGCAGTCATTAGGCTGCCACGTCTGGCCGATAGCATCGCACAGAAAATTGATCTAGGAATACCAGCATGACAGATATTTTGATTATTGATGACGAGCGCGATATCCGTGAATTGATCTCTGAAATATTGATCGATGAAGGCTACAAAACACGGCTCGCGGGCACGTCTGATGCAGCCATGCGCCAGATTGCCGATGAGCGCCCGGCTATGCTGATCCTAGACATCTGGCTCAAAGACAGTGCGATGGATGGCATTGATATTTTGAAGTCCGTGAAATCCAATTACCCGGATGTGCCGGTGGTGATTATTTCCGGTCATGGTAACATCGAGATTGCTGTTGCGGCGATCAAGCAAGGCGCGTTCGATTTCATCGAGAAACCTTTCAATATAGATCAATTACTTGTGGTTATTCGCCGGGCTATGGAAGTGGCCAACCTGCGCAGTGAAAACATCGCTCTGCGCAGCCAGTACCAACAACCCTTGGAGCTCATTGGACAAAGTGCCGTTTTCAAAGCCTTGAAGAGCAGTCTCGATAAGGTCACTAAATCGAATGGGCGCGTTTTGTTAACGGGCCCATCTGGCGTTGGCAAGGAAACGGCTGCGCGCTACATTCACATCAATTCAAACAGGTTCAATACACCGCTTGTGGTGGTCAACTGCGCCTCTCTGGATGCCGAGACGGCAGATGCAAAATTATTTGGCGTCGAGCTCAACGGCAGGCTGCATCAAATGGGCCTATTAGAGTCGGCGCATAACGGTATTTTATTTTTTGACGAAATTGCAGATTTACCGCTGGCCGTACAAGCTCGGCTTTTGCGGGTTTTGGTAGATCAAAGCTTCACGCGGGTGGATGGAACCGCCGCACAGAAGGTAGATATCCGCGTGATTTCAGCCACGGCGAAAGATTTGACGCAAGAGATTGAGCGCGGAGCGTTCCGTGAAGAATTGTTCCACCGCCTCAATGTGGTGCCGATTGCAGTGCCCAGCCTTGAGGAACGTCGCGAGGACATCTCAGTTCTCGCAAAGCATTTTTTGGGTGAGTTTCATGACAAGCTTGGCCTGCCCAATCGCCGCTTGAGCGAAGATGCGGCCACGACTTTGGAAAGTATGATTTGGCCCGGAAACATTCGGCAGCTTAAAAATCTCATGGAGCGGGTGTTGATCATGGGTCCAACCTCGGGGGATATTAAGCCCGAAGAGCTGCCCAATGACACAGGTGTAGGCGACAGCCGGGACGGGCAGATCGTGATTTCAGGCAGTGTCGCCACCTATTCTTTGCGCGAAGCCCGAGAGCTTTTTGAGCGGGAATATCTTTTAACGCAAATCAACCGCTTTGGCGGCAACATCAGCCGCACCGCCAGTTTTGTTGGTATGGAGCGCTCAGCGCTGCACCGTAAACTAAAATCGCTCGGGGTGGTGACCTCAAATCGCAGCCGTGGGCTGCACGCACAGCTTGAACCGGAGTGAATGAAAGAATTGACCTTCTGCATGTGGTCTGACACACCCGCTCGCAGAGTTCATCTGATTTCAAGGGGGCAAAACCCATGAAAGTGATCATATGCGGAGCAGGTCAGGTTGGCTGGCAAATTGCACGCCATCTCGCCAATGAAAAAAACGACGTGACAGTCGTTGATCGCAATTCTGATCTGGTACGCCGGGCGACAGACACTTTGGATGTTCAAGGCATCGTTGGCTTTGCCAGCTATCCGGATATTTTGGCGCGCGCCGGTGCGCAGGATGCCGATATGGTCATCGCGGCCACCCATTCCGATGAGGTCAATATGGTGACCTGTCAGGTGGCGCATTCTGTGTTTAACATCCCGCGTAAAATTGCGCGCTTGCGGTCGCAAAGCTATTTGGATGCAATTTATGCTGATCTCTATCGCCGCGATCACCTGCCAATCGATGTGGTCATTAGCCCAGAGAAAGAAGTCTCCGAGGCCGCTTTACGCCGGCTGCAAACGCCTGCCGCATTCGAAACGGAATTTTTCTTCAACGGTGATGTGCAATTGCTTGGGATTACTTTGGACGATAAATGCCCGGTTCTTAATACACCGTTGCGCCAATTGTCTGACCTTTTCTCAACACTTTCAGCCGTGGTGGTGGCCATTCGGCGCGATGGCACGCTGTTTGTTCCGAGCTCTGGTGACCAACTCTTTGCCGGAGATTCTTGTTACATATTTGTGCAAAAACATGATGTGCAGCGGGCGCTGGAGGTCTTTGGTAAAACCGCTCATGTGCAAGATCGCATCGTCATCGTTGGCGGCGGCAATGTCGGGTTTGCTGTGGCCAAGAACCTCGAGAACCGCAGCAGCCGCATTCGGGCTAAGGTGATCGAGAAAGACCGGTTCACCGCAGAGCAAGCGGCTGAATTGTTGGAGAAAACCATCGTTCTTCATGGGGATGGATTGGATGCAGATATGCTATCGGAGGCCAATATTGAACGCAGCGATGCGATCTTGGCGGTGACCGATGACGACAAAACCAATCTTCTTGCGGCCATTCGAGCCAAATCCATGGGCTGTCCGCTGGCGATATGTTTGATCAACGATCCCTCGATGGAGCCCCTGCTGCGCGCCATGGGAATTGATGCGCATGTAAACCCTCGGGCGACGACCGTGTCCTCGATTTTGCGCCATATCCGCCATGGGCGTGTGCGGGGCGTCTATTCCATTGGTGACGCGGAAGCGGAGGTGATTGAAGCACAGGTTTTGTCGACCTCCTCCATAGCGGGTCAGAATATTCGCGATATTGAGTTTCCCGAGGGCGTGCTGGTCGGCGCGGTGCGCAAAGGGGATAAGGTCCTAAAGCCTTCTGGCTCCCTGCGTGTTGAAGAGGGGGATCATGTGGTTCTGTTCTCCCTCTCAGCAGATGTGGCCGAAGTGGAACGTTTGCTACAAGTTACGATAGATTTCTTCTAGTCATGTTGGTGCGTTTTCAGAAATTGCCGCTGGCAATCTCAATCCCAACTCTTCTAATTGTGATGATGATGATCCCGTCGGTGCACGGATTCATATCCGGAGACTCCCACGAGGGGCGTAGCTTCTTTTATGCCGTGCTCATGGGGCTCTTTGGTTTGAGTTTTTTGGGGTTTTCTCTACAAGGCACTGTTTTTCCTATGCATCGTCATGCGCAACTCTGGTCGCTGATCTCCTTCTTTCTCGGTTTTCCGATCCTTTTGGCCATACCACTTTATGAAGTCAGCGGAGCAGGTGGGTTTATTGACGCTTATCTTGATATCGTAAGCACCGTGACAACAACTGGTCTTCCGGTCTTTGCCCCTGGCAGCTTGAGCGAAACATTGGTCATTTGGCGGGTCAGTCTGGGCTGGGCCAGTGGGTTTTTGATTTGGGTTTTCGCCTGGTCGATTTTCGCACCGCTCAATCTGGGCGGATTTGAGCATCTGGGGGCCCGGGGAGAGGCGATGACCCGATCACAAAGCGCGCGGCAAACCGCAGGTCGACTGCCGGCAGAGAAATTCTGGCGCGAAGCCCATCGCCTCGGACCGGTCTATCTGTGGATCACGCTGGTGGCGGCTCTTGCACTTTTGATCGTCAGTGGCGACCCGACCTATGCAATCTTGCGCGCCATGGCAACGATTGCGACTTTTGGGATTGAAATTCCTGGACATACCGGTGTCGGTGGTGTGTCTGGGGAGGTGATTTTGGCATTTGTGATGCTTTTTGCCCTATCACGTTCTACGTTTTCAACGGTCTTTGCCCGAGCCCGTAAATGGCGCATGACCGAAGATCCAGAACTTCGCGTGGCCGCTGGTTTGGTTCTTGTGGCAGCGCTTGTTCTCATCGGACAAGGGGCGCGATATGTTGAGGGTCTTGGCGCGGGTCTTGAGCTGATTTGGGGCGCGTTTTTTACCAGCCTGTCATTCCTGACCACTACGGGGCTGGCTTCCGAATTTCTGCCTTCGGGACTTGTGACCTTGGATCCGGTGGAAATCATACTTGTTGCGCTGGCAATGATTGGCGGCGGCGTGGCGACAACGGCAGGGGGCATAAAACTCTTGCGGGTTTTTATCCTGGCCGGTCATAGCCAAGCCGAGGTCAATCGCCTTACAGCACCATCACAGGTGATATCGGGGCAGATAGAAAGCCGCTCGCATGATCATCACAGTGCGATGTTGGCTTGTGTGTTTTTGGTGCTGTTCATTTTGGTTCTGGGGGCCACCACCCTGGCGTTGACGCTCACAGGCAGCCCGGTGAAAGAAGCATTGTACCTTACATTGGCCACTGTCACCAATACAGGACCACTTTTGCCAACAGGCGACGGCACCCAGACGCTGGTGATGGCACTTCCAACCCAGGCCAAGATGATCTTGGCTGCGGCAATGGTTCTGGGTCGGCTTGAGGTGTTGGCGCTCTTGGCCTTGTTAAATCCTGATATTTATCGCTGACGCAGAAATTTATGCCGATTTGCTACTAGAAATTGCTGAAAAACCACTACATACTAACCACTCCGGGGTGTAATTTTGTGTGTCCCCGCAAGAAAAAGGGCTTAAAGAATGGCTTCCGATAAACAAAACTTACAAGACGCATTTCTCAATCAAGTGCGCAAAACCAAGGTTCCTGTCACCATCTTTTTGATCAATGGCGTGAAGCTGCAAGGCGTTGTCACATGGTTTGACAATTTCTGCGTGCTCTTGCGCCGCGATGGGGCATCGCAATTGGTTTATAAACATGCGATTTCAACCATTATGCCAGCCCAGCCAATTTCTCTTTATGACGGTGAAGAATAGGCATTATGGGCAATACGCCAGATGCGCATGAGACCCACGCCTGGGTTTTACATCCCGATATAAAAACCGATTATTCCGCGCGCGCAGCGACGGATGCTTTGGCTGAGGCGGTGTCTTTGGCTCATGCGCTTCCCGGGCTCGAAGTGATGGGAGAAACCATTGTGCGTTTGCCCCGGGCTCATCCGGGCAAGCTCTTTGGCAAGGGAAAAATTGCTGAACTTGCTGAGTTGTTTAAAGCTGCCGAAGTGGAACTTGTGCTCATAGATGGGCATGTCTCGCCGGTGCAACAGCGTAACCTGGAGAAAGATTGGGGCGTCAAAATCCTTGATCGCACCGGCTTAATCCTCGAAATTTTCTCTGATCGTGCGCGCACCCGTGAGGGGGTTTTGCAGGTGGAAATGGCCGCTTTGAGCTATCAACGTACACGGCTTGTGCGCGCTTGGACCCATTTGGAGCGTCAACGGGGCGGTCTTGGTTTTGTGGGGGGGCCGGGCGAGACGCAAATTGAGTCCGATCGACGGGCCATTGATATCCAATTGGTGCGGTTGCAAAAACAACTCGACAAGGTGGTGAAAACGCGCGAGCTACACCGGTCGGCACGGGCAAAAGTGCCTTATCCAATCGTGGCTCTTGTGGGCTATACCAATGCGGGCAAGTCGACATTGTTCAACTATATGACCGGGGCCAAGGTCTTGGCCAAAGACATGCTTTTCGCCACGCTTGATCCGACGATGCGTGCGGTGAAACTGCCCAGTGGTATGGATGTGATCTTGTCAGATACTGTGGGTTTTATCTCTGATCTGCCAACCGAGCTTGTCGCCTCCTTCCGCGCGACCTTGGAAGAGGTGACGGCAGCGCAACTGGTGGTTCATGTACGCGACATCGCCCATCCCGAAACTGCAGAGCAGGCGCAGGACGTGAACACGATTCTCGAAACGTTAGGCCTTGATCGCGATGTGCCACGCATTGAGATGTGGAATAAAAGCGATATCTTGGACCCGAGCGCCTTGGAGGCGCTGCAAAACGCGGCTGAGCGGTCGGATGATGTCTTCATCACCTCGGCGCTCACCGGCGCAGGCGTGCCTGAGTTTTTAGATGCCGTGTCAAGGCGGCTGACGCCTGACAAAACCCAATCAGAGCTTGTGCTTGGCTTTGACGAAGGGCGCGCGCGCGCCTGGTTGTTTGAGCAAGGTTTGGTGCGCGACGAGCAACAAACGCAAGAGGGGTTTTCCCTATCAGTCTCTTGGACAGCACGCCAAAAGAAAGCCTTTAGCGATCAGTTTGGTCCAAAACTGGTGTCAGGGTCGTAAGGCCAGTTGCACCCGCTCGGGCCAAAGTTTCATCCAATGTCATGGGCACATATTCGCCCCGGCGCCATAATTTGCCGAGATTGTCGTAATGCCGCGACAAGGGATGCCCACTTTGCCCGGTCGAAATGATAAAAACAGAACTGTCAGGATCGGCAAAATCATAGACCCCACGATAGGCGCCTGCATGGGCGTTTAGATAGGGGTTCGGCCCTGTGCCGATGGTCTTGCCCCGTTGGAGCGTATGGTCTCCTCCGGAGGTGGATTGCCGAATATTTACGAACCACCTCAAGATCGGAATATCGCCCAAAACGGGATGATCATGGGTGGCTTGATGCGCCTCTCCCCAGCGCAGAGCGGTGATTTCGCTGCCATAGGTCTCGACCAGTTCGGCAAGGGCATCATCCAGAGCCAAACGAGACATCTCCGCGCAGCTCTCCATTCTGCGCGACTGCACCACGTCACACCAAATGCTGGCGCCTGACACATCGCGAAACACCCGCTCAATGAAGAGCGGCTCGACGTGGGTGAAGGCCTCATGTAACGGTCCAAGCTCATCCACTATCAGACGCTTTTGCAAGGCTCTGAGCCAGGCCGCATAGATCAATGGCTCTGGCAGGTGTTCATTCATCTCACCATTCCAATTGGCCAAAAGATCCAAGGCTGTTTGGCGTCTTCCGGCGGTGCTGTCTTCTGCCACGGCTTCTGATTGAAACCAAAGCTCTGCGCCGATCAGCGGCAAAATTGTGCGCGCGGCGGGCGACACGCTGTCCAATTGCGCTTCGATAAAACTGTCGCGGGTGTGGGCCTCTCGGGTTTGGAGCAGGCGCGTCATCCGTTGAACCCTCTGACTGTCGCCCCAATCATAGCTGATATGTTCGGGAAAGCTGCGATCGGTGTATTTATTGTTAGTGTGTCCCAAAATACCACTGGCGGGGTTTAGAAAAACCGGATTTACCGAGGGATCAAAAACGCCTTGCCACCGGTTTTGTGCCAGCCAGCCGGCGCTTGGCAGGCGCCCTTTGGATTGGTGGCGCGGATCGCGTTTGGGTAGGGCGCCGATGGTGCGCATGGCAATCTGTTTGGAATCGGCCAGCGTGAGTATCTGACTGGGCGCCACAAAGCTGCGGGAGGCCTGCAAGCCTTCCTGCACCGACTGCGCGGCCATCAGATCAAAACCGGCCTCAACGGATGTGTCCTGGCTCGATAGAAGCGTCCAAGCCACCGACGTGACATGACCGGCCGGGGTCACAGCGCCTAGGTTCGCATGGCTTCCGGGCAAAACCGGGCCGTTATCCGTCCAAAACATCTCCAACGTCACGGGTGATTTGTTTTTGATCCGAACAATGCTTTGTTTTTTGATAAAGGGTTTGTAGCCCTCCGGTGTTTGATATTCGCTTGAATCCAGTGGGTTTAGCTTTTCGATGTAAATATCTGTATCATCAAGATTTGAGCTAGTTAAGCCCCAGCCAAGCTTTGCCGAGCGTCCCACCAAAACCAGCGGAAGGCCGGGAATGGTGCCACCAATGACGCCGCCGGTGGAGAGCTCGAGACGCGCCAGATACCAAATTGAGGGGGCGGTGAGTTCGAGATGCGGATCATTGGCCAGAAGCGTGCCGCGGGTGGCACTGCGCCCGGGCAAGGCGGCCCATGCATTCGAAGCCCCCGAAAGGGCTATAGATTTGAACGGGGAGAGGGCTGAGCGCGGCGCTTCAGCTGTGGCTCTATTGGGTGGGATCTCTGGGAATAGGCGCGTGAAATCGATGATTTCCGCTTGGTTATTGCCCGGCATATCGGGCAGTAAATCCTTGATCCGATCATCATCTAGAATGAGAGACGCGCGCGCGCGCAGCACTTCTTGTTGCAAATGACTGGAGAGCTGAATCCCCATAAGTTTGATGATCGCCAGGCTATCGGCGGCGGTCCATGGGGATATCGCGTTGGAAAATAGGAAAAACTCCGGCGCGCCCCGCCCGAGTGCACCGTTGTTTATCTCAAGGAGCCGGGCATTCACCCCAAGCGCATAGGCATCCAGTTTGGCAAGCGTGTCGGGGCGAAGGGCCGACAGCGATTGCCGGGCGGCACTATAGATCGCCAAGCGGCGCACCATCATATCAATAGGCAGGGTGGCCTCGCCAAAAAGCTCCGAGAGCCGCCCCTGCGCCGTGCGACGCAGCATTGTCATTTGCCATAGACGATCCTGAGCATGGGCATAGCCGAGGGCAAACAGTGTATCGTGATCATTTTTGCCGAAAATATGCGGCACATTGGCCGTATCGCGAACAATTTCCACCGGGGCTATCAGCTGCTCAAATTGTACGGTCTTTGTGTAGTCTGGCAGGGATCGGGACAGAACATACCAGGTGAAAGCAAAAAACAGGGCGCTAATGACAGCCAGGCTGAGAATGAGACGCATGAGCCATACAAAAATGCGATCCATA
>ERZ1048068.1881-NODE-1881-length-15556-cov-4.798271_pt1 | contig 15556 bp, 12 predicted proteins | sample MGYA00383098_ERZ1048068 | MGnify/ENA primary metagenome ERZ1048068 (study PRJEB29581, sample SAMEA5548368) | metagenome | biome: marine; feature: coastal; material: water | depth 1 m | study: Short-term variability in the microbial, nano- and picoplankton... | reverse complement strand
CTTCAAACAATACCGCAGTAGGCACGAGTGCTTTAGCCGTTAATACTACAGGTACTGGAAATACTGCGGTTGGTACTAGTGCAGGAGACAGCATAACAACTGGATATTACAACACAATTATAGGTTCTGGTGCTGATTCGTTCAGTGCTACAGCTATCGGCAATATAGTTTTAGGTTACCAGACTATAGGAGTACAAGCAGGTGATGGTGGAACTGCTAATATAATGACCATAGGGTCGGGCAATGGTAGTGACAGAGTTTATAATGAGTATGACGCTAACGCTACTTGGACAAGAGTTTCTGATGTTAGATATAAAGAAGAAATACAAAATAATAACGAATGTGGCTTAGACTTTATAAATGATTTAAGACCAGTTACGTTTAAATGGAAACCAAAATCAAAAATACCTACTACTTTTCCTGATTATGATGCAACAGCTACGACAAGAACAAAAGATAAAAAAATGTATGGGTTGATTGCTCAAGAAGTTAAAGCCTCGTTAGATAAACACAACATTACCGACTTTGGTGGTTGGGATGAAATGGGAAATGGGGTGCAAACTGTTGGACAGAGTATGTTTGTATATCCATTAATTAAAGCAATCCAAGAACTGTCTGCACAAGTAGACGCATTAACCGCAAGAATAGAAACCTTAGAAGGATAAATAACCATGAGCGAAGAAACAGTAGAACGTACCGAAGAACAACTAGCATCCGATTACACAGCAATGGGTCATAGTGTTGCGCTTGTAAACGCCATCATCGCAGGAGACTCTATGGCTGAAGATGATGCCGAAGACCGTCAGGACTGTGTTGATAGAAACGTAGCACACCTAGAGTTGATGGTTGCTAAGGATGATTGGGGCAGTGAAGATATGGCCGCTGTTGACTCAGCAATTAGTGCAGGTAGCGGATACACAGCATCTTAAAGGAGAACAGCATGGCAGTAACTTGGAACATCACAAACTTAGAATACACCAACGACTCTGACAAGGGCGTAGTTCATGCGGCTTGGAGTGCTACAGATTCAGAAGTAGTCGGCGAAGTCACTCACACAGGCACAGTATCGGGCATGGAGTCCTATACGCCAGATGCAAGTGCTGACGGTTATGTAGCTTGGGATTCGCTTGACGAGGCTACAGTAGCAGGGTGGATAAAAACCACACTAGGCTCAGAAGAAGTCACTCGCGTTGAAGCAAAGGTAGCCGCTCAGATTGCAGAGTCTAAAGCGCCTTCAACGTCTTGGGGAGTAGCGTGGTAATGAGCGAGAAAGGTATCGTAATCCCAACATGGGCTATTCCATTAGTCGTTTCATTATTTGTAGGTGCTATTTCCTATGGGGCGGCACAAGCAAATGCTGAGAGCACTACTACTGAAGTTAAGCGTATTGAAGTCATTGTTAAGGAAACAGCTAAGAAGGCTCAGGAGAACGGTCAGGCTCAAGCTGTAACAGAGACTAAAGTTGATGCAATCGTGGAGTCATTAGCCAGACAAGAAAAAATACAGGAAAAGACTAACGATCAAATCTCTGCGTTAGTACAGGCGTTGTTGGCTAAACAGTGAGAATGGTCTTTGCTTTAATCTTCTTTATCAATGGTGAGGTTGATGAGAGCAAGACCAGATATTACGTTAATAAACACGCGTGTGTCTATATGTGTCAGGAGTTAGCTAGACCCTCACGAAAGTATGAAACTGTTGACTGTATTTGTAAGGTAACTTGGGTTGACAATTCGACAAGAGTTATAAAGTGAAGACCCTTGTGTTTGTTCTGATGATTCAGACAATCAGTAATAACTACGTTGAATCTGCTGAAGAATATGCTTTCTTTCGTGACCTAAACAGATGCATCTATTTCAGTGAGTTGATAGCAAAACAAATAAGATTTAACGAATACCTGCCTGTTACCTCGTATTGCGTTACAAAGTGGGTAGACCCAGAAGAAACGGTTATTTTTGAATGAGTAATTTTGACTACAAAGATAAAGAAGAATGGAAAGCACTGATCTTTACTATTGTGTTTTTTAGTGTTGGTTTTAGTTCACTACTATGGATAGATTAAAGGAATAATAATAATGATTGAAGAAACAAAAGAAGTCATTGATGTAGCCGCGGCATCCACTGCAATATTAACTATAGGCGCATGGTTACCACCTATTGCTTCTTTGTTTACTATTGTTTGGTTGGGTTTACGCATATATGAAAGTGATACAGTACAGAAAATTATTTTTGGAAAAACCTTGACACATGACAAAAAATAGTGTATAATAATATGACTATCTTAACTTCATTAATAGGACCAGTTACAGGACTTTTAGATAAGTTTATAGAAGATAAAGATAAAAAAAATGCAATTGCTTTTGAATTATCTACTTTAGCTGAAAAACATGCTCAAGAATTAGCTAAAGCTCAATTACAAGTTAATAAAACTGAAGCGGCACATAAGTCTTTGTTTGTAAGTGGTTGGAGACCCGCTGTTGGTTGGTCTTGTTGTCTTGCAATGACAGCTCAATTTCTTTTTATACCTATGGCTAATTTTGCACTTGCTTTATCTAGCTCTACAATAATTATTCCTCTTATTGATTTGTCAACTATGATGCCTGTGCTTCTTGGTATGTTAGGATTAGGAACTATGAGAACTGTAGAAAAAACTAAAGGCGTTCAACGAGATAAATAATTATGGCTCTTACTCCTAAGTTTAGTAATAGTAAGTCTAAAAAAGATTCTATTGAAGACGCTATTAAAGAACTAAACGAAAACACTAGAGATCCTTGGGATGATTCTGAGGAAACCATTGGTGGATCAAAAGAAACTGAAGACACTAGAGATCCTTGGGATGATTCTGAGGAAACTATTGGTGGATCAAAAGAAACTGAAGACACTATAGAAACTCAAGAAACTGAAAACATTACAGAGCCTTTTGTTCCTACTGAACAAGAAGGTTCAACTAAAGATTCTGATCCTGTTATTCCTGAAGAAGAAGAAGAAGAAGAAATTAGAGATCCTTGGGATGATTCTGGGGAAACTATTGGTGGAGTAAACGAACCAGAAGATCCTGTTAGCGAAGATACTGACGAACCAGAAGACGAAGAGTCACCAAATGAACAAGCAGAAGAAACAGAAACTTTTGGAGAAGATCAAGGTGCAGATGAAAATGACGGTTCAAGAACAACAGACGGGTTGTTTGGTGATTTTTTAGACAATGACGATAGTTCTGAAGAAGGAGAAGGAGAAGGAGAAGAAGAAGGAGAAGGAGAAGAAGGAGAAGATTTTGATATTGTTGGATGGTATACTAATCTTCTTGAAGACCCTAACACTGAAGAAGCTATAGCAGAAAGAAAGGCTTACGCTTTTACTGCTTTTGATCCTAATCGTAATGAACTGCAAGGAACTACTTATGAAGGTTGGGCCAAAGATCAAGTAATTGGTTGGCCTTTTATTAGATTAGTTGAAGAAAACAGTTTAGGCTTGGCTGATAGTTTACCTCAAGAACTTGTAGTTGATTATCCTTATGACTACGACGGTTCTCGTCTTTTTATGAAAATTCCAGAAACAGGCGGAAATACAGATTTACATCAAGGTTTTACTGACGAAGAAAGAACAGAACTTCAAGACTTAGAAGATAGAGGTTTTTTCATTGACATAAGCAATGGAGAAGCAGGTGTTGGTGAATATTCTTTAATGTGGTTTGAAGATCCTCCTGAAGAATCTACGTGGGATACTTTTTTAAATAATCCAATTACAAACATTGTTGCTTCTTTAATTCCCGGAGGTCAGCTTGCTCTTACGGCTGTTAAAGCGGCTTCTGGAGAAACTTTACACGCTAGCGATTGGTTTAACTTAGGTGTAGGAACTTTAGAAGCTTTAGGGACAATACAAGCCCCTACAATGGGTGTAGATGCCGCAGGTAATCCTGTTGTTATTGAAGAAGGTTTAGGTTTGTTTGGCTATAGCTATGAGGATACTTTAGATTTTCTTGATTTAGCGTCTAACTCTAATAATCCCGCAGGTGTTTTAATTAAGAAATTTAATCTAACTGCTCCTGCTTTAGAAGCTGTTGGTTTAAGTGAAGATTTTTTTACTGATAATAATATTAGTGTTTCCTATACTGACTTTGTAGACGCAGTAGAATTAGCTTCTTCTGCTTTTGCAGGGGGACAAAGTTTAGAGGATAGTTTAGGAGGCGGTTTACTTAAATATTTAATAGAAACTGGCGATCTTGAGTTAGGGACCCTTGAAGACCTTATTAGAGAAATTGGCGGTTTAATAGATGATAATTTTTTCCAACCTATTTTAGACGCTGTTCCAGACGGTTTTGAAGACACTCTTTTAGACGCTTTAAATCAGTTTGGCAGTGATTTTGATGACAATGTGTTGCAGGAAATTAGAGAACTTATTGAAGGAGGTACAGAAGGTTTAGGTGATCTTTTGTATGGTCTAGGAGAAGGAACAGGAGAAATACTTGATGCTTTAAGTCCTTTAGGTTCTTTATTGGAAGACATAGCACAAGCTACTGGTTCTACAGTAGAAGACATTTTACAAGGAGTAGGAGACGTAGGTCAAGACGTACTAGATGCGTTAGGTCCTTTAGGGGATCAGCTTGCTGACATAGCGGAAGCTACAGGCTCTACAGTTGAAGATATACTTAAAGGTGTTGTAGGTGTAGGCGAAGATATTCTAGGTGGTGTAGAGGATATTGGAGAAGACATGTTAGATGCCTTAGGACCTATTGGTGATCAGCTTAAAGAAATAGCGGAAGCTACAGGATCTACTGTTGAAGATGTAATTAAAGGTATGGTAAACGCCTTAGATCCTTTGTCTCAATCTTTAGCTGACTTTGCTTCAGAAACAGGAGAAACTTTAGCAGAGATTGCAGAAGCTTTAGGTGTTTCCGTTGAAGATATACTTACTGGTGTTGTTGACGTAGGCGAAGACATCTTAGAAGGAGTTGGGGATGTTGGCCAAGATGTAATAGACGCGCTAGGGCCATTAGGTGATCAATTAGCGGCTATTGCAGAAGCTACAGGATCTACTGTTGAAGATGTAATATCAGGAGTAGTAGATCTTCTTGATCCTTTAGGGGACGCAATTGGAGATGTAGGAACATTAGTTGGAGATGTCGGAGAGAACATTCTTGATGCTATTGGCGAAGGCGTAGATTCTGTAGAAGACCTTATTGGACCTTTAGGTGAAGCTATAGAAGCTATAGCAGAAGCTACAGGCTCTACTGTTGCTGATGTTCTTGAAGGCATAACGGGTTTGGGAGAAGACATCTTAGGTGGTGTAGCAGATGTAGGCGAAGATGTACTAGATGCGTTAGGTCCTTTAGGTGATACTTTAGTTGACATAGCGGAAGCTACAGGCTCTACAGTAGAAGATGTTATTACCGGAGTAGTCGACTTACTTGATCCTTTAGGTGAAGCAATAGGAAATGTTGGAGATTTAGTAGAAGACTTAAGTGGCGACATTCTTGATGCTATTGAAGAAGGCGGTGATGCACTAGGGGACATGTTAGAACCTATAGCTGATACTATTGCTGACATAGCGGAAGCTACAGGCTCTACAGTAGAAGACGTACTTGAGGGGATAGGAAACTTAGGTGAAGACGTTCTAGAAGGTGTAGAAGGAATAGGAGAGGATCTTATTGATGCTTTAGGGCCTTTAGGTGAAGCTCTTGGTGATTTTGCTGAAGCCACAGGAGAAAGCATTGAAGACGTACTAGATGTTGTAGGCGACTTAAGTGGAGATATTTTAGAAGGAGTAGGCGAAATAGGTGAAGGGATACTTGATGCTATTGAGTCAGGCAGTGAAGGTTTAATTGAGTTTATTGAGGACACAGGAGCTACATTAGAAGACATTATTGAGGCTACAGGTGAAACTTTAGAAGACATTATTAATGCTTCTGGAAGCACCTTAGAAGACTTATTAAAAGCTACTGGTTCTACGTTAGAAGAGGCTTTATCTTTAACAGGTGAAACTTTAGAAAACTTGTTAAAATTAACAGGCTCTAGTATTGAAAGTTTGCTAACAGCAGGTTTCTCAGGTCTTGCTATTCAAGAAGCACAAAATGCTGAAAAAGAAAGAGTTAGAGCTTTAGCTACAAGAACTACAGATAACTTGTTTGAAGACCCATTTGAGTTTACTACTAAAGTTGAGGATACTCAAGAACTTGTTAAATTATTAGAAACAGAAAAAAGGAATGCCTCATGACTTACCTACAATTAGTAAACAGTGTTTTAAGAAGATTGCGTGAAGATGAAGTATCTTCCGTATCTCAAAATGCTTATTCTAAACTTGTCGGGGAGCTTGTAAACGAAGCCAAACAAACAGTAGAGCAAACTTGGGATTGGACAGCACTCAGAACAACCAAGTCTATTAATACTGCCCAAGGTACTTATAATTATACAGTCACTGATTCACAGAATCAAATGAAAATACTTGACATTATTAACGACACAAGTAATACATTTATGCAACGCAGGGGTTCTAGTTGGATGCGTAATGTATATTTAAATCAAGACGCTCCTGAAGGTTCTCCTCTTTACTATACGTACAAAAACGTAGACAGTAATGGGGATAACACGTTTGATATCTACCCTACTCCTGATGGTGTCTACTCTCTTAACTTTAATGTTGTACAACGTACTTCTAATTTGTCAGCAGATACAGACAAACTAACAATACCTAATCATCCTGTTGTTTTACTTGCTACTGCCTTAGGTGCAAGAGAGCGAGGAGAAACAGGAGGCACTAGCGCTGTAGAACAGTTTGGTTTAGCTGACAAGGCTATAGCCGATGCAGTGGCTTTTGATGCCGCACAATTCCCTGATGAAACTATTTGGACGGCTGTTTAATGGCTCAACAACTACAACCGCTAACAATTGCGGCCCCAGGATTTGCGGGGATAAACACACAGGACTCACCTATTGGTCTTGATCCTTCCTTTGCGTCAATTGCAGACAATTGTGTTATTGATCAATTAGGTCGTGTAGGTGCGCGAAAAGGCTATGAAACTGTCACAACAAACGGTTCTAGTGTTTTAGGCACAAGCAAAGGCATTGAAGCTATACACGAATTTATTGAGTATGACGGAACTGTCACTGTGTTTTCAGCAGGGAACAATAAAATATTTACAGGAACAACCACGCTTACGGATGTTACGCCCAGTGGAACAACTATTACAGCAAACAATTGGAAAATAGTATCGTTAGCAGATAATTTATTTTTTTATCAAAGGGGACACAAACCTTTACTTTATGATGGAAGTGCTTTAACGGAAGCGGAAGACGCTTCTAACGCTTCAGGCACACAACCGCAAGGTAATGAAGTTTTAGCGGCCTTTGGTAGATTGTGGGTTGCTGATTTAACAGGAAACAAGCATACTATTTATTTTAGTGACTTGTTGCATGGACGTAAATGGTCTGGCGGTTCTTCCGGTAGTCTTGATGTTACAAATGTATGGCCTGCAGGATATGACGAAATAACATCAATAGCTTCACATAATGATTTTTTAATTATTTTTGGTAAAAGATCTATTTTAGTGTACAGTGGTGCAAGCACACCTGCTAGCATGGTTTTAGCAGACACAATTGTAGGTGTAGGTTGCATAGCAAGAGACTCTGTTAAAAACACGGGTGTTGATTTAATTTTCTTATCTGAAGACGGTGTGCGTAGTTTTCAACGAGTTGTCCAAGAAAAATCAATGCCTATGCGCGATATTAGTAAAAATGTACGCAGTGATATTACTTATTTAGCTCGCTTACAAACTTTACCAATTAAAGCTCACTATAGCGCAGACGAAGCTTTTTACTTGTTATCTTTTGAAACTTCTGAAATTGTGTATTGTTTTGATATGAGATCTGCATTACAAGACGGATCACATAGAGTTACAACGTGGTCTGTAATCAATCCTTTGTGTTTTGCTTTAACAGCAAGCGGTGATACATACATAGGAAAATCTACAGGTATTGTAAAATACGAAGGATATTTAGATAATACAGAAAAATTTCAAATGCGTTATTTTAGCAATCCTATGGATTTTGGAAATACTTCTAATTTAAAATTTTTAAAAAAGTTTAATTTAACTATTATTGGTGGGCAAAATACAGAAACTGCTTTAAATTGGGGTTATGATTATTTATCGGATTACAGTAAACAATCGTTTACTTTTGGTACAAGCAACATAGCAGAATATGGTATATCTGAATATAATGAAGAAGGTGAATATTCTTCATCTATTGTAATACAAACACCAAAAGTAAACGGATCGGGTAGCGGAAGTGTTGTTACCTTTGGCATTGAAGCACAAATTAATAACGCGGCTTTTTCTATTCAAAAAATTGACATACTAGCATTACTTGGGAGATTAATATAATGGCAGACGGTGGTTTTCTTACTGATTTGTTGAACTTAGGGTCTAATTACTATACTCAACAACAAGGAATCAGTGATACATTAGACATAGGTAGAGGCGCGTTAGGTGCGGCTACGGAAATGGGAACTACAGCAGTAGGTACTTCTGCTTTTAAACCTTTTACTGTAACTACAGGCACAGGCAGTACAACGACTGACGCTACAGGTGGTTTTAATTTAGGTTTAACTCCTCAACAATTAGAAAGACAAAAAGCTTTACAAACTCAAGCAAATACTTTGTTTGGCGGTGTAACTGGTGATGTTTCACAAGCTTCTAGCGATCTGTATAATCAAATTAGAGGTTTACAACTGCCTGAAGAACAACGTAGACAGCAGATGTTAAACCAACAACTACAAGCCCAAGGTAGGGGTGGTTTACGTACAGCGCAATACGGTGGGACTCCAGAACAGTTTGCTTTATCTAAAGCTCAAGAAGAAGCTAAAAATGCCGCGGCATATCAAGCTAGAACACAAGCTCTTGGTGAACAACAGCAACAACTTGGTTTAGGGGCAGGTTTATTAGGTCAAAGTTATATTCCACAACAACAACAATTAGCGGCTTTATCAGCAGGAACTAACTTAGCTAACATTGCTAATGTTGGTGGAAGAACAGGAGCGCAATTACAAACTCAAGCAGGTCTTTCTGGTCTAGAAGCTTTACTTCAAGCACAGCAACAAGCAGGAGCTTTAAGACAAGGACGAGATCAAGACTTAGTTAGTCTTTTATTAGGAAGTGGATCAGGTATAAACGCTACTGGTGGTTTATTAACTGGGGGAGGAGACTCGTCTACTAACTCTAATCCTTTTACAAATGACAGTTGGTTAGATCAATTGTATGATACTCCTGATTGGTTAAGCTCTTTAGATGATATATTTAGCTCTAGTGGTGGAGGGTTATTTGGGTTACTGTCAAGTTTGTTTGGAGGAAATGAAGAAGAAGAAGAAGATGAAGATGATGAAAATGAAGAAGGAGAAACCTAATGGCTGAACAAATAGATTACGCAGGGATGCTAACGGGCATTTCTCAAGACCCTAATCAACAAATAAAAACTTTGTTAAGTAAAGGTCAATCAGGTTTAGGCCCAATTGGACAAGCTGTTCAAGCAGGTAGACCCGCAGGTCTTGAGCGCGCTCGTAAGGGTTTGGGAGGATTAATGGGTAAGGATTTACGTAGTCCTGCTCAAAAAGTACAGGAACAATTACAACAATTAAACCCTAGAGATCCAAAAGATCAACCTAAAATTATTGAACTTTTAAGCACAGTAGATCAACAAAAAGCATTTACTTTAGAAGCTCAATTTGAAGCACAACAAAAAGAAGCGTTAGCAAAAGATCAACGAAGGGCTACTTTAGTTACTACAGCTAACGAGTTAGGTTTAACATCTACAGCCGAATTACTACAAAATGGTGGCGATATGGATAAAGCCGCTGAACAAATAAGAAAACAAGAAGAAAAAGACGTTGTTTCTAAACAAGGCCGTAAAGGTAAAATAGCTGTAGCTAAATCAAGAAAAGCAGGTAAAGCTGTTGAAGAAGCTATTCAAAGAGGCGAATATGATGGTTTGTCTGTGTCAGAGTTTATTGACGTAATATCAGGTGAAAAAGCTGATCTTAAAGTTTTTAACGATGCAACAGGTATTTCTAAACCTTTTCGTGTTAATGATGCAGGAAAAGTTTGGAATAACGAAACTAAAAAATGGGTATTTCCTTCTGAATTAGGTTTAACACAAGCTCCTCAAGTTTCTAAAGTATTGTCTCAGCAAAATTCTATTGTTGAAAAATTAACTGAAGGATCGGTTGATAACTTTTTAGAGTTAAATGAAAAAGCAAGAGCGGCAGAAACTGTTCTAATTTTAAACAAACGATCTACAGAATTAATGCAAGAAGGGATTACTTCTGGTTTTGGAGCCTCTTTTCAGTTAAATGTTTTGCGTTTAGGTAAAGAGTTAGGAATTTTACCAACAACAATGACAGACCAAGTAGCCGCCACTGAAACATTTATAGCTACTAGAGCAAGACAAGTGTTAGCTGTTTTAGGATCAGGAGCTGTAGGTACTGGTACTGGTATATCAGACAAAGATATTGAGTTCCTAAAAGAAACAGAAGCCGCCTCTATTGCTCTTGACGCAGAAAGCATACAAAGATTGTTAAGAATTGAAGAACAAGCTAGTCGTTATGCAATTAGTAAAAACAACGAAGCTCTTGAGCGATTAAAAAATGTAGCGGGTAGTGGTTTAGACGCTAATACTGCGGCAAGTTATTATGTTCCTTTACCTGAACAAGGGATGTACCAGACTCCTAAAGCCGCTTTAAAATATTTACAACCATAGGGTTAAGCAATGGCTTATACAAGAGAAGAACTAACTTCCGCGTTAGCACAAGCTGATGCGGCAGGTGATTTAGAAGGTGTTAACGCATTAGTAGGTATGCTTGACGCTTTACCACAGGAAGGTTATGATCCTGCACAATTTGGCTCTACAGCAAAAATGGCTGAAGGTGTGTCTAGGATGGGTGAAAGTATTGCTGATGTTCCTCAATTTATAGGTGAGCTTTACGATAGGCCGCCATCTTATGTGCCAGAGTCTGTAGCGGGTGCGTTTGCTAATCGTGGTGTTTTAGGTACTGGTTTAGACGTTGTTGGGGAAGGTGTTTTAATAGGGGCAAGAGTAGTTAGTAATTTTATCCCAGACAGCGCTGAAAAAGCAGCAGTAGATTATATGGCTCAAGTTGGAAAAGATTTAGCTCAGATTCCTGAGGTTGAGTCTGTATTAAGTTTTATGTCAGGTAGTTGGCAAGACTATCAAAACTGGAAAAACGAAAACCCAAAGTCAGGAGAATTAGCGGAAAGTGTTTTAAACGTAGCGGAAGCTTTTCTTCCTCCTTTGCGAAGATCACCTGTGCCTGATAAAACAGGATTACGAACTGCCGCTGACGTTCAATTTGATAGAGCAAGGTCTTTAGAAACAGGTCAGCGTCGGGACTTTATTAACGACATCATTACTCCTATTTCTACAAAAGCTAATGACGAAGCTCGTGCTACCCGTATGTTTCAAAATGAAAAAGGTAGGAACATTTACAGATCAACTGATGAAGAAATAGAAATGATTAATGTTCTTCAAATGATTCCTGAAATTGACAAAAAGAAAAGCATGGTTCCTACAAGGGAAATTATAGATAATGAAATAACTAAAACACATAACTCTTTACAAAAATTATTGTCTAAATCAAAAGTTAAATTAAATAAAAAAGAACTAAGCTCTGATTTAGAAGATTATATTTCTATTACAATCAGTGAAAGTCCTGTTTTAGTGGGAGATGCTGAAAAAGTAGCAATGAAGCTTTTTGATAAGGCTAAAGACTTGTTAAACAAGACTGACGGTAGTCCTGTACAGGTCATGGAAGTTAGGCGTGAATTAGACAAGTGGATTAAAAAATCAGGTAAAGAATCTTTTGACGGTAATGAAAATGCATATACAGTAGCTCAAAGAACTGTAAGAGATTTTTTAAACACTGCTGTTAAGGATGCTGTTCCTGAGGCTCCTGTACATGACAAGCTAAGAAGACAGCACTTGTTGTTACGTGCTAAAGATAGAGTCATACCTAAAGCCGCAAAGGAAGCTGATACTCGTATTGGTAGACTTGTGCAAAATCTTTTAAAAGCTACGGATTCTTCTTTACCTAAAACACCAATGGCGCGGATAGCTACAGTTGCGTCAGGAGCCACAGCAGTTGGTAGTGCGGCTGTTGTGGGGGCTTTACCTGCTTTGACAGGAGTTGCCGCGGCAGGTGGTCTTGGTTATGCGTTATACAGGGGGTCGATAAGTCCTAGCTTGCGTAAGTCTTTGTCCGCTACGTTACGTTTTACAGACAATGTTCTTTCAAAATCAGGTTTAAACAAAGAAATGAGACATGCTCTTCAAACAGACCGTGTGCTTATTGTTGAGCTTATGAAACTGCCTACTGCTCCTGAGGGAGTAGATGACGATATGGAGACGGAAGAATGAGCGATGCTTTAGAAGACCAAGGAGTTTGGACCTCTTTAAAACAAGGGTTTTTAACGCCTACTGGACCTGCGGCACAAGCGTTGGCGGGAACTACACAGGAAGAAAAAGCAAACATAGGGAAAACATCTGCTAATTTGTTTGCTGATTTTACACCTATAGTTGGTGAGGTTAAGTCTGCTAAAGAAGGCGTGGAAGATTTCAAACAAGGTAATTATGGGATGGCGGCATTAGGCGGATTAGGCGCTATTCCTTTAGCCGGGCCGATGGTTCGTGGGGCAAAAAGTTTAGCAAAAGGTGTTGATAAAGCGTCAGGCGGCATGTTAACAAGCGGTAAAAATTTAATAAATGACACAGCTTTTAATATGCCTACAAATGTTAGAGGGGGTGTTATTGGAGACGCTCTTGATAAAATGCCCAGAGTTCAAAAAGCTATGGGCATTGCCACTGACAAAAAAATACCAACAGCTAGTGGTCAAACAAAAGGCGCGGGTCTTCCTTATTATACTCAAGGGTTGACTCCCTTATCTGTAGGAGGAGAGGCGGCTACTTCTATGTTTAACACTATTAAAAGCAAGTTAAACCCTCAAGATGTTGCTTTTGAAAGAGTAACGGGTTTTCCTCGTCAGAAAGCAAAAGAAATTGCTCAAAGTGCTGAAGGAGCCTCTGAAACAGCCGAATTAATGGGTAGACAATTGGGTAAAGATACTTCTTTACTTGCTCCCATGTCTAAAAAAACGTACTTAGCTGAAGGTATAGACGCTTCAAACACAAGCGATATAGCAAGTGCAGTAGGTAATAAGTTTGTTAGAGCTAATACACCCAACCCTGTTCCTGATAAAGTAGCAAAACGCTTTGCTAGACATATACAAGCCCAAGTAAAAAGCAAAGGAACAGTAAGTATTAAAAACCCTGCTAGGGTTGGAAGTCAAGAAGCCGCAGGACAGTCTACAGTAGCCGCTAACGCTATCAAAAGCTTACAAGGTGAAGCTAGAAAAGAATACTTAAGAGCTTTAAAAGTTGATTCTATGAGTCCTAAACAAACAGTAGAGTTTTTACAAGTTTCAGGAGCAATAGACGTTGCAACTTTTAGGAAATACTTTAAAAAAGATTTTCAAGCGCCTACACAAGCTATTGGTGTCTTGCTTCGTGCTAGACACAAGGAAGCTATAGGTAAAACTTTAGGAGCAAGTGAAAAGAAAGCTCTTGCCGCTTTTAATAAAATACCTGTAAATAAATCAACAGGTATGAGAGTAGCTTCAGTAAAAGATGATGCAGGGAACGTCCTTAGCAACGACACTATTTCTAAAATTAAAAAAGTCCCTGAGGGTAATTTTCTAACAACACAACAAGCGTACAGGTCTTCTCAAAAAGAGCTTGGTGGGGCCAATACGTTTATTTCTGTTGATCCTGTAAAACAAAGAGCTTACGTAGGGATTTCAGACAAGCATGATATAGGCGGCATGAATCCCATAGGCGGTGAAAACATTATTACTGCTCAACCTTTAGTGTCTGTTGATTATGTAAAAGGAACTTATGGTAAAAAAGCAGGACTTGCCGATTCTACAAAATACAAAGGAAACAAAGCTAACATTCAAAAAGCAAACAAAAATGTTGAAGGCATGTTGAGCGTAAACAAAAGACCTTCGGAAACAGGAAGACAGTTTGTTAAAAGAAGTATAAACGAGGCTGACATTAGAGTGACAAAAGAAGATCAAAAGAAAGTAGCCCAAAGAGCGGCTAAACTAGGTGGGGCAGGGTTGCTCACAGGTGGCGCGGGTGCTAAAGTTTTGTCGGAAGATGAGTAACAAAAAAGCCCCTTAGGTTTTCCTAGGGGGCTTTTTGTATACTACAGTATACATTGTAAACTATAAGAAACAATACGCTACACTATCTCACATGCTCCACCTACACACGCTAACTCTTGAGAACCTGTAGTATTATCCTCTTGTTCAAAATGTTCAAGGTCATTCCAATCAACACCCACAGGCATCTGCTGTACTAACTCCTGATACTTATCCTCGCTGATGTCTTCATAAGGAGCTTGCTGATACACATGATCACTTACTGGCAACAAACTAATCCCACTGCACAAGTCAAAGTTATTCCAAATCCACTGTGCTACTTCCAAGAACTCATCGTCTGTATAATAAACAGTGATACTTGGCTTATGTTCACACCAGTGGTTCTGGTAAGCCTTCCATAACTTAAGCTGTTCCATTGCACCCACCTGTTTGACTGTAACGCTAGTCTCTGGTGACTTGACAGGGAAGCTATAGACTAAGGACGCAGGGGACATAATGTCTTGCTCTACGGGGAATCCTCCGGCTGACATGAACTGTGCAAGCGGGTCTTTCGCGTCTGAACGAACTCTTCTAATGTAATGCTTAGAAAACCTAGGATGAATGCCACTAGCGCTATCGACCAACTGAGACACAGTACCACTAGGCTTAACGCACGTAATAGCCACTGACTGGTTGATTCCCAACTTTTTTGCCCAAGCTTTATTAGTTTTGATTGCCACATCTTTTAAATCCTCCAACCACTTTGCTGACGTTATGTCATTGCTTAAGACCTTGTGATCCATAATGCCTGTCAAGCTTAAGCCAAGTAACGCCTCTTCCTCTGTGTTTCTCTGCCACAACTTACGTAGATACCTAAAGTCAGTCAGAGTAGCCTGTAGAGTCCCTATGATAGCCGCTAGTTCTACTTTTTCCTTAAGGGTAGCTTTGGTATCATTAGCACGTACAACCACCTCAGACAGGTTACAGAACTGATTACTGCGTAGGATAATCTCAGAGCAAGGGTTAGTACCAAAGTCCTGCTCAGGGTCTCTACGTCCATTCCTCGCGGCTATCTTCTGTGCCGCAACTCTACTAAAGATACCACGCTCACCTGCTTTAGATTCGTACATATTCTGCATCTCAGACAGAAAGGACTCAAAGTCAGGCTTCTCTGTGTACGCTACGCTGTTGTTAGCTAGTCTACGATGTCCTTCACTGCGCCACCAATCACCCATCTTAGCCTTAGCCATTCGTGGATCGGATAGGTTAGACAGGCTAATCAAAGCAGACCTACGTACACCTCCCACCACTACAATGTCAGCTATCTTACAGCAGATGTCGTGACACTCAATGGATGTCAGCT
>ERZ1048068.1871-NODE-1871-length-15610-cov-7.306847_pt1 | contig 15610 bp, 17 predicted proteins | sample MGYA00383098_ERZ1048068 | MGnify/ENA primary metagenome ERZ1048068 (study PRJEB29581, sample SAMEA5548368) | metagenome | biome: marine; feature: coastal; material: water | depth 1 m | study: Short-term variability in the microbial, nano- and picoplankton... | reverse complement strand
AAATCACTTCTGCTAATACCCTTTACGCCCAATAAATGGAATACTTTTTGGGCAGTTGTATTAAGATTTTGTAATTGTACAGGGGATAGTCTGGCGGGAGTTATTTCCTCAGAGTTCCCCTCATATTTGGCAGCATAGTCAAAGAAATCACTGTGTGTAACAATTTCAGTAGGCGCCAAAACCTCAACTTTTCCTCGATATTCTATTACGCCTATGGAAACCTCTGTTCCGGATAAGTAACTTTCAATCAATACTTCATTGTCTTCGGCCAGTGCGGTACTTATGGCTGCTGACATTTCTTCAAGCTTGTTGACTTTGACAACGCCAAAGCTGCTGCCGGCCTTGTTAGCCTTTACAAAGCAGGGTAGCCCAATGCTTGTGGCTAGCGTTTTGCTGTTCCAATTCGAATTGGAATCAATAATTGTGTTCTTAGCCATGGCGATGCCGTGCGGCCGAAGCTTTTCTAGAGTTTTATACTTGTTATAAGTCAATTCAGATACCGCTGCAGAGCAGCCCGTGTATGGGATTTTTGCTTTATCCAAGACTTTTTGAAGTACACCATTTTCGCCTGGCGCTCCGTGAACGGCAATAAAAACAGCATCAAAAACATATTTTTTGCCTTCAAATTGATAGGAAAAATCAGTTTGATTTAGCGCTAGTACGTTACCCTTGTGATTAACAGTCCACTTCTCAGCAGATATAACTACGGGCTTTACATCAAAAATACCGTGAGGGATGTTGTCTATAACAACCTGTCCACTCTTAATCGAAATAGCATGCTCGGATGTGGTTCCGCCCATTACTACAGCAATGTGCTTTTTCATACCGCAAATATCATTATTTTTGGACTTCATTGAAACATCTTATGCTTCACTTCTTACGTTTTTTATTCAGCAGGGCTTTTTTTTGGAACTTGCTTTTAGTGCTTATCGCTATCACAGCGCTATTGCTGTTCACTTTTTACGGACTCAATTGGCATACCCGCCAAGGGAATTTTATTGAAGTTCCTGACCTAAATACCATGATCATTACCGATGCACAAGAGCTGTTGCAAGACCAAGACCTTAACTACGAGGTTATTGATTCTGCTCGATTTAATCCGGGTTATGCTCCTTTTGCAGTAATTGAGCAAACCCCGCTTGCAGGCGAAATGGTAAAGAAAAACAGAAAAATATATTTAACGCTAAATCCAGCAAACTACAACGAGGTGATATTGCCTGATGTCATTCAAATCACACGGCGATCTGCTGAATCAACGCTTCGTGCAGTAGGTTTGGAAATAGGAGAAATCTTATATCAAGATAATATTGGTAAGGACATGGTTTTGCAATTGCGCTACGACCAGGCACCTATAGCACCTGGCGATAAGCTCCCTAAAACATCGCGCGTAGATTTGGTATTGGGTAATGGAAAGAAACCAGTAGAGTAATTATGGAGCAAGAGAATAATTTAGATGCACTTCACGAACACTATTCTTTTGGTGCAGATGCTGGTCAAGAACCCTTGCGCGTTGACAAGTTTTTGATGAATCGCATTGAAAATGCCACACGTAACAAAATCCAACAAGCAGCAGCAGCAGGGTATATTCAAGTAAATAACCAAGCAGTTAAGGCTAACTATCGCGTAAAGGCTGGTGATGTAGTTCGTGTTTTTTTAGCACATCCCCCACACGAAGATTTACTTGTGCCAGAAGAAATGCCTCTTGATATTGTCTTCGAAGATGATAGCCTTTTGGTAGTTAATAAAGATGCAGGCATTGTGGTGCATCCAGGGCATGGGAATTATACGGGAACGCTTATAAACGGACTTATTTATCATTTTGAAAAACTCCCTAAAAACAGTAATAATCGACCTGGGCTGGTTCATCGTATAGATAAAGACACTTCTGGACTCTTGGTAGTGGCTAAAACAGATAAGGCTATGGCGCATTTGGCGCAGCAATTTCACGACAAAACATCTGAGCGCCAGTATTTGGCACTTGTTTGGGGTGATGTAGCAAACGAAAAGGGAACGGTAGACGGTCATTTGGGTCGTGACCCAAAAAACAGGTTACTGATGACTGTCTTTCCAGATGGTGATCATGGCAAGGCTGCCATTACCCATTATGAGGTTGTAGAACGTTTCGGATATGTGACTTTGATAAAGTGCGTCTTGGAAACTGGGCGTACGCACCAGATTAGAGCACATATGAAGCATATAGGTCATACCTTGTTTAATGATTCTCGCTATGGGGGTAATAAAATTTTAAAGGGAACTACATTTACCAAGTACAAGCAGTTTGTGGACAATAGCTTTAAGCAGTTGCCACGCCAAGCACTACACGCCCAAACGCTTGGATTTGTACATCCTGAAACAAAAGAAAAAATGTCTTTTATGGCGCCTCTGCCCGACGACTTTAATGGTGCTATTGAAAAATGGCGCAACTATGCCCAACACCAGCACTTAGGTAATTCTTGATAGTGCTATCAGTTTGTTTTATAAGCGTAAATTGAAAACTTGATTTTAGTATTGTATTTTTAAAAAAAATAGTAATGAAAATTCTTATTTCACCAGCCAAGTCACTAGACTACACAAGTTCTCTTCCAACAGATGAAATCAGCCAGCCAACATTCTTAGCTGATGCTAAAGAATTGAATGCTGCACTGCGATTAAAGAGGCCGACAGACTTGCAATCACTTTTGGGTATTTCAGAAAAATTAGCTGCCTTAAACTGGGAGCGAAATCAAGATTTTACCACGCCTTTTACATCCAACAATGCACGTCCTGCTGTGTTTGCTTTTAATGGAGATGTTTATACAGGTTTGGATGCGTATACACTTGACAAAACAGCTCTTGGTGTTGCACAAAACAACCTTCGTATTCTATCGGGGCTTTATGGTGTTTTAAAGCCACTAGATTTGATGCAACCCTATCGTTTGGAAATGGGTACCGCATTTGGGATTAATGGAAATAAAACCCTTTACGCTTTTTGGAAGGATAAACTAACTGCACATCTTAAAAATGAGCTGACTACAGACGAACTGGTTGTGAATTTAGCCAGTAAAGAATATGCTAGTGCTATAGATTTTAAAGCACTCGATAATCCTGTAATCAGCCCAGTTTTTAAGGACTTCAAAAACGGTAAACTCAAAATCATTTCCTTTTTCGCTAAAAAAGCGCGTGGTCTTATGGCAAGACACCTCCTAGAGTTAGATGCTTCCAATACTTCTGATGTGTTGGCTTTTACAGGTGACGGGTATGCCTTTAGCGAAGCAGAAACTAGAGAAGCTACTGCGCCTGTTTTTGTGCGCTAATTTTCCTTAACTTTTTGGCTTTAGGTCTTCTAACACCATAACTTTTATTGACAATCTTACCACGGCGTGTTTTTTTATCTCCTTTTCCCATGTCGGTTAGCTTTTGAGGCAATTAGAATTGTAGTTAAAACCGATATTTAATATTCCTTTGTAACCAAAACCAAGTTCGCCGATTACAGCAGCTTTTTTCCCATAACGAAAACCTAACCCAGTAATATGATAGCCAAATTGCCCAGTGTTCCCTTTTTCCGCTTTATATCCGCTTCCTTTTACGGGTTCAGATTTTGCTTGGACAGTAATATATCCTGCAGCCAAACCGAAGTACATGCGGAATTTTGGATTTGAGATATAATTGTACCTAGCACTAGCACCCATGCTTAATGCATTATTCGTCTGATCTGCTACTTTTGTCTTACTTACATAAGTATCTTTAGTGATACGTTCATAGGCTGCCTCCAGACCAATCATAAAGTTGTCTTTAATTGCATAACTGTAATTGATATATGAAGCACCAGAGTATTTTTGGTTTCTCGAAGTTAAAGTTCCGCCTGTTACTATTATTAAAGTAAATTCCGAGAAAAAATCTTGAAGCTCATTACTAGTAGCGCTTCCATATCCAAGAGTCAATTCCTGTGTGTTTTTTTCTTGGGAAAAGCCATTGAAAAAAGTAGAAGCAAATAATAGGATTAAAAATGGTTTTAGTATTTGGGTTTTCATTTATTGAGGTTTTAATTAAACAAATAATCGTTTAGAACTTCCTCAAAAAAACAATACAAATAAAAAGACAGTCAAATAGCCTGCAGCGTAGAATTGATTTGGGGATTAATTCTATCGTAAAATTACAAACTTTGTAAGAATTAACGTATCTGTTTTATAAAATTTTTAACACTATTTGCCCCATTAGCTTCGAGGTGCTTGATAAATGCAGAACCAATGATGGCACCTTTGCTATGGGCTGTAGCTGCTTGATAGGTCTCCGCGTTGCTGATTCCGAATCCAACCAAGAGTTTGGCATTAAGCTGCATTGCGTCAATGCGTTTGAAGTATTCGGCTTGCGTGTCGCCAAAGCTACTTTGCGCACCTGTTGTGGCTGCGCTGCTCACCATGTATATAAAACCTTCTGAAACTTCGTCGATAAAGCGAATACGTGCATCTGGTGTTTGTGGCGTAATCAAAAACATATTCAGTAGTCCGTGTTGTTGAAACAAGCCTTGGTATTGCTCATGGTATACATCTACTGGTAGGTCTGGAACTATGAGCCCATCGATACCAACTTCTTTACAGCGTTGGCAAAAACGTTCCACACCATATTGCATCATGGGATTAAAATATCCCATTACAATTAATGGTACACTGACATGCTTACGTACATCTTTTAACTGATCAAATAACGTATCAGTAGTCATACCGTTTTTCAGTGCTTGTGTAGAACTTTCTTGAATGGTTGGACCATCTGCTAGGGGATCTGAAAAAGGCAAGCCCAGTTCAATCATGTCCACACCCGACGCTTCCAATTGTTTCAGGATACTAACAGTGTCTTCTAGTTGTGGATAACCAGCTGTAAAATAAATGGAAAGTAGCTTGTGGTCTTGCTCAAGTACGGATTGAATACGATTCATATAATAAAGGTTCACTTTATTTAAAGCTCAAAAATACTCTTTTACAAAAGGACAAACAACTAAAAGTTGTACCCTACTTTTTTTTGAGTAAGTCTCTGATTTCTGTTAGCAATACCTCTTCTTTGGGTGGTGCTGGTGCAGCAGTAGTTGCCTCTTGCTCTTCCGCTTCAAATTTGTCTTTTATCTTATTGTAAAAACGCACCACTAAAAAAATAGAAAATGCAACAATGAGGAAGGTTATTACATTATTGATAAACATGCCATATCTGATGGCAATTTCTGCAGTTCCTTCTGCTTCAACAGCAGGTTGAATTACATATTTGAATGAGGCAAAATCTACGCCTCCAATGAGCTTGCCGATAGGCGGCATGATAATATCATTGACCAATGATTTTACGATCGCACCGAAGTAAGTAGCCATAATAAGACCCACGGCTAACTCGATGACGTTCCCTTTGCTAATAAACTTTTTAAACGCTTTCATGAATGGTGTATTTAACACCCCTTTCAACTTCATAAACTAAAAATATATTTAACACTGTTTTTGAATAAGATTGGGGCAGATTCATTTACTAAAATAAGATTTTTTTAAATGTTAAAGCTTAAAATAATCAATATAGGTTTCAAGGTCTTTATCACCACGACCTGAGCAGTTAAATAATAATATGTCGTTTGGTTCAAATTTGCGCTCATCCAATATAGCAAAAGCATGAGCCGTTTCGATGGCAGGTATGATGCCTTCCATTTGTGAAAGGCTTAGCCCCCAATCCATAGCTTCCTGGTCTGGAATAGAAACAAATTCTGCGCGTTGACTGCGATACAAATGTGCATGCATGGGGCCAACACCCGGATAATCTAATCCAGCTGATATGGAATAAGGTTCGGTAATTTGCCCATCAGGCGTTTGCATTAATAGGGTTTTGCTTCCGTGAATGATACCTTCTTTTCCTAAAGCAGATGTAGCGGCACTTTCACCAGAATCAATCCCTTTTCCAGCAGCCTCTACTGCTATAATATTCACTCTTGGGTCATCTAAATAATGGTAATAGATGCCAGCTGCATTACTGCCCCCACCAACACAAGCAATGACATGGTCTGGGTAATCACGTCCTTCTGCTTCTTGCAATTGTATTTTACATTCTTCACTAATTACAGACTGAAATCGTGCTACCATGTCCGGGTAGGGGTGTGGCCCAACAACAGAACCAATGATATAGTGCGTATCAACGGGGTTGTTAATCCAATCGCGTATGGCTTCGTTAGTAGCATCTTTAAGGGTTTTGCTTCCAGACTGCGCTGCTCTCACCTCTGCACCTAACATCTTCATGCGAGCTACATTTGGTGCCTGACGTTTAATATCCAATTCACCCATATAAACAATACATTCAATGCCCATAAGTGCGCAAACGGTTGCCGTGGCAACGCCGTGTTGTCCTGCTCCTGTTTCTGCAATAATGCGAGTTTTATTCAGTTGCTTAGCCAATAGAATTTGCCCAATGGTATTGTTGATTTTATGCGCACCTGTATGGCATAAATCCTCACGTTTTAAATAGATTTTTGTGTTGTATTTTTTAGATAGACGTTCGGCAAAATACAAAGGGGTAGGGCGGCCCACATAATCTTTTAGTAGCTGGTTAAATTCTTTTTTAAATTCCTCTTTATTGGTAATTTCGAGGTAGCTCTTACGTAATTCCTCAACGTTTGGGTATAGCATCTCAGGAATATAGGCTCCGCCAAAATCTCCGTAATATCCCTTTTCGTTTGCATTATATGTACTCATAGCGCTAATTCTTCTTTAAACTTTTTCAATTGCTCAGCATCTTTCAGTGCTGGGGCAGTTTCAAACTTGCTATTAATATCAACCGCATAAACAGGCAAGTCTGTCCCGCGAAGTTCGTTAATCTTATCAATTTCTGCTAGTCCTATGCCGCCACTTATAAAAAAAGGCAAATCAAAGGGATAGTTTTTTAAAATAGACCAATCAAAAGTAATTCCATTTCCACCAGGCATAAGCCCTTTGGTGTCAAACAAGAAAAAATCACAGTAGGGCAGATAGTCTAGTAGTCTGTCAAAGTCAAAACTTTCACCTACACCAAATGCCTTGATAACTTGTGCTTTTCCCTGTAGTTCACGACATAGTCCAGGTGACTCATTGCCGTGTAATTGTATTGCGCCGAGTTTATGGTCTACAATGGCATCTTCAATTTCTGCAACAGTTGCATCAACAAACACACCTACTTTGGTAATTCCTTCAGGGGCTTGCTGTGGTTTTGGGCAATGTCTTTTTGAGCCATCCCATAGAATAAACCCCATATAGTCAGGCTGTAGTGCAGCTACTTCTGAAATATTTTTAGCCTCTCGCATGCCACATACTTTCCACTTCATGACTCAAAATTTTGAATGAATTTTTGTGCAGCCTCACCAGGATTGTCTTGAAGCATAAAATGCTCTCCCATCAAAAAGCCGTCAAAGCCAGCTTGCATAAGTTTTTCAATGGCATCGTAAGAAGAAATACCACTTTCAGAAATTTTTACTTTATTACTTGGAATGTGTGCTGCCAGTCTAATGCTTGTGTTTATATCAACAGAGAAGTCTTTGAGGTTACGATTATTCACCCCCACTACATCGACAAAAGTTAATGGAGCTTGCTCAAGTTCTTTTTGGTTGTGCACCTCCAGAAGTACGTCTAGCCCGATATCTTTTGCGGTTTTTGCAAGTTGATTGATTTCTTCGGAACTAAGACAGGCTGCAATAAGTAATACGGCATCAGCTCCATAGGCTTTGGCTTCGTAGATTTGATAGGAGTCTACAATAAATTCTTTGCGTAATAGCGGTAGCTTACACGCGGCACGCGCTAAGAGTAAATCTTCTAAAGAACCGCCAAAATATTGTCCATTGGTAAGTACAGACATGGCTGCCACACCGGCTTGCTCATATTCTGCTGCAACTGCTGCAGCTCTGGATTGTAACTTTATTTGAGGCTTTGATGGAGAACGACGTTTGTGTTCGGCTACGATTCCCAATGGGGTATTCTTAATTCCATTGGCAAAAGAGATGGTTTGCCTGTCGTACAGGGGCATGGCTTGTAGCTGCGCTGTGGAAACAACTGCCTTTTTTAAGGCAATTTCCTTACGTTGATCTATTACAATTTGTGCTAAAATACTCATGCTTTGCTCAGTGCTAATAGTTTTGTAAAGGCCCCTAATGCCTTTTTTGATTCAATAGACTCTTGTGCCTTGATATACCCCTCTGTTATCGAAATACCCAGTGCTGTAGCAATGGCAGTACCTGCGTTGGCACATACTACTTGCTTTTGTGCGGCCGTACCCTCGTCTTGAAGGACTGCAGTAAAAATAGCAGCCGCATCTTCAACCGTATTGCCGCCGCCAATGGCTTCTGCCGCTAGTGGTTTAAGCCCAAAGTCTACAGGGCGAACAAGCTGTTCTCCCTCATTGGAAATGATTTTAGTTCCGCCTGTCAAGGATATTTCATCATAACCATCAAGGGCATGCAACACACAAAACTGTTTGTCTGAATTTTGAAATAAATATCCATAAAGTCGCACCAGTGCCAAATTAAATACACCAACGATTTGATGCTTAGGCATACATGGATTGACCAAAGGCCCAAGCATGTTAAAAAAGGTTTTGAGTTGGAGTGCACGCCTAATAGGTGCTACATGCTTCATGGCAGGATGAAACAAAGGCGCATGCAATATACAGATCCCTGCTTGGTCTATGCAGCGTTCCAGAAAGTCAGCATCGTTAGAAAAACGAATGCCTAAATGTTCCATTACGTTGCTTGAGCCACATGAAGAAGATACGCCATAGTTGCCGTGTTTTGCTACGTGTATGCCAGCACCAGCTGTGACAAATGAAGCAAGTGTTGATATGTTAAAGGTGTCTTTGCCGTCTCCGCCCGTACCACACAAATCAATAGGATTGTAGGCAGCTAGGTCAACAGCTACACAGAGCTCGAGTAGGGCATCTCTAAATCCAGCCAACTCAGCAACATCAATGCTGCGTATCATGTATACGCTCAAAAAGGCGGTTACTTGATATGGATCTGCGGCACCGCTGCCAATAAAGAGCAAAGCTTCCTTGGCTTCTTGCTGCGATAGCTTTTCGTGTTGTGTCAGTCGTGTTAAAATTTCTTTCACGTATTTTTAAATTTTTATAAGGCTACCCAATTTTTTAACAGTTGTTTTCCGTGAGGTGTAAGTACTGATTCTGGGTGAAACTGCACGCCATATATGGGGTGTGTTTCGTGTTTGAACGCCATGATTTGACCGTTTTCTTCTTCTGCAAGTAAGATAAATCCTTCGGGCAAGGGTTTGTTGACTACCCAAGAATGATAGCGCCCAACATCAAAAGAACTGGGAAGCCCCGCAAACAAAGCGTCGTCTTGTACAATGGTCATTTTACTTGCCACGCCGTGGAATACTGTTGAAAGATTGGTCAATGAACCTCCAAAAACCTCTGCTATAGCTTGATGGCCTAAGCAAACGCCAAGCATGGGAATACGGCTTGCGTATGCTTCGATAGTGGCTTTGAGTAACCCAGCCTCATCTGGAATTCCAGGTCCTGGGGAGAGCACTATTTTGTCGTAACGAGCCACTTCTTCAAGTGTAAACCGATCGTTACGCTTTACGGTAACGTTACAGTCTAGTTCCTCTAAATAATGCACCAAATTAAAGGTGAAAGAATCGTAATTATCTATAACTAAAATATTCATGGAAATTGTTTTTCTGCTTTGTCCATGGCGGTGTTAAGCGCACGTAATTTGTTGTATACTTCTTGTAACTCGCTTTCAGGATCTGATTTTGAAACAATTCCTGCGCCTGCATGGTAGTGCAGCACATTATTTTTACTCAAAAAGGATCTGATGATAATGGCGTGGTTGTAATTGCCTTTGAAATCTAAAAACCCAATAGCGCCTCCGTAGAACGAGCGATCTGTGGTTTCATAGGATTCAATAAGCTGCATGGCACGGTGTTTGGGTGCACCACTTAATGTTCCTGCAGGGAAGGTGTCTGCTACAATTTGCATGGTAGCGGTATCGGTCTTTTTTTGTCCTGTTACTTTGGACACCAAGTGAATAACATGGGAGTAAAATTGTACCTCTCTATCCTTTTCAACGGTTACTTCGTGTCCATGACGGCTCAAATCATTTCTTGCTAAATCCACCAGCATCATGTGTTCGGCATTTTCTTTTAAGTCTTTTGCCAATTCTTTTGCTCTCGCTTCGTCTTGTATGTCGTTTCCGGTACGGATAAATGTGCCTGCAATAGGATGAATTTCAGCCAATCCATCTTGCACCACCAGTTGTGCCTCTGGAGAACTTCCAAATATTTTAAAGCCGCCAAAGTCAAAATAGAAAATATAGGGCGAAGGGTTGATGGAGCGTAGCACGCGATACAAACTGAAGTCATCTCCACTGTAGGCTTGTGAAAAACGGCGGGAAAGTACTATTTGAAAAACATCGCCACGCATACAATGTTTTATGCCTTTTTTAACCAAGTCTACAAATGCTTCGTCATCTATATTGGACGATGCTTTTCCTTCTTTTTTGAAGGAATAAGAATCGCGCGCAGGCGCCTTGAGCAATTGTACGACTTCATCAAGGTTGCTTTCGGTTTGGTAACAATGCGCAAAAAGTTTGGCTTGGTTGTTAAAAACATTGATGGCAATAATGTTTTGGTATAATGCATAATATATTTCTGGTATATCGGCATCTCCTCCTTTCTTGAATAGCTCAATGTCTTCAAAATACTGCACTGCTTCATAAGATGTATAACCAAATAAGCCATTGCTTAAAAAGCGGTTTTGCATATCATCTGTTTCGAATCGAGCGGCAAATGTTTCGAGTTTATCAACCACAGAAATGTCTGCTGTAACATTAGTTTGGGAAGTGCTGCCGTCTGGAAAGCGTTCTGTGATGTGTTGATTATGAACCTTAAAAGAGGCAATGGGGTTAAAGCATATATAGGCCACACTGTTGTCATTGGCACCATAGTCCGAGCTTTCGAGCAACACACTTTCAGGGTATGCGTCTCTAATTTTAAGATACATATTGACCGGCGTCATCGTATCGGTCAAGAGTTCACAAGTATCTGTATGTAGTTTAAACTTCATTAGTTAAAAATAAAAAAAGGCCTGTCATGTAATGACAAGCCTTTCAATTGTATATAATACGCTTATCATCTCCAATTAGGAGTTCCACCAAAGCGTATTAAAAATGCGTTTTTTCATCTGTCCAAATATATGCAATTCAGTGATAAAAACAAGCACTAGTAGGTAAAGCTCACACGAAGCTTTAATTCGTCGTTTATAAGTTTGTCTCCCAAGTTTTCAAAAAAAGATCCAGACCTAAATTTCACATTGTATTTTGAACGGTCAATTTCCAAATCAGTGCTAACTTTGTTGTTGTCTATTTTGAGCTCAAAAGTCTCAGCATTGGTGATGCCGCGAATGGTGAAGTCTCCCGTTATGTTGTACCCGTCATCTGTTGGAACAACAGTAGTAAATATGAGTGTGGCTTCAGGATGTTCAGCCACACCAAAAAAATCATCAGATTTAAGATGGCCTACCAATCTTGCTGCAGATTTTCCAGAAAGGTCTGTGCATACCATCGAGTTCATGTCAACGGTAAAGCTGCCGCCAACAAGTTTGTCTGCTTCAAATGTTAGTCCACCTTCGCTAATATTGAGGGTGCCCGCATGTGATTCAGTAGTGATTTTTGATCCTTCCCAATTGATGATTCCGTTAGTAATGGGGGTTGTTTGTGCATTTAGTCCAATGCTTAACAAAGTAGTTGCCAAAAAGGCTGTTATCGTTCCTTTATTCATTTTGTGTATTTAATGTTATTTAGTTTTTAACTTATTCAGTAGTTGCAACAATTGGTCCATTTCTTGTTTAGATAGAGATGCTGTTAGAGTTTCTTCTGTTTGGTTAATAACGCTGTCAATCTTCTTGAGCAGTTTTAATCCTTTTGGAGTTATATAAATATTCACTTTGCGTCGGTTTTCTGGGCACACGGCACGTTCAACAAACGCCTTTTCCAATAGCTTGTCGACTATCCTTGAGGTATTGCTCATGCGGTGAATCATATCATCTGTTATGCTCTCCAAGGATGCAGCGGCCCCATTACGACCCCTTAAAATGCGTAATACATTAAACTGTTGTAAGCTTAGTCCAAAAGGTTGAAGTGTATTTCCGATATGCTCGGTAAATACATTCCCGCCTTTCATTACTTTCACTACGACATCTCTATTTATCATTGTATTAACAACTGTTGTAGATACAAATGTATAAAAAAATTTAAATTATATTTGAGAAAAATAAATAATGCACAGGTATATTGTTGTTTTATTATTTGTAACTGCGTGTGTATCTTCGCCCAAAAAACAAACACAAATGAATGAATTAGCGCCCGATGCATGGGCTGAATTACAAGAACAAACTTCAGAATCAGTAATCTTAGATGTTAGAACGGCGGAGGAGTTTGAGTCCGGATATATTAAGGGAGCTTTGAACATGGATATTCGCGGAGGAGCAGATTTTTTAGCTTCGATTGAATCTTTAGATAAATCCAAATCTTATTTTGTGTATTGTCGCTCTGGCGCAAGAAGTGGACAGGCTTGTCAACTTATGAGTCAGATGGGCTTTAGTGCTGTATATAATCTTGACGGCGGCGTCCTTGCTTGGGAGGGCGATTTGGAGGAGTAATCTCAAAACACGGTGCGCGAAGAACTGCTCGCCTATTTATGGAAAACACAATATTTTAGCCGTAAGTCGTTGCGAACGACAGACGGTGATAATCTTGTTGTGGTAAAGCCTGGGCAAGAGAATTCCAATGCTGGCCCTGATTTTTCCAATGCGCATATCCAACTAAACAAAACGCTCTGGGTAGGTAATGTTGAACTTCATGTTCGCGCTTCTGATTGGTTTAATCACCGACATGAAGAGGACACCAATTACGACAACGTTATTCTACACGTGGTCTGGGAAAATGACATACCTGTTTTTGATGTTAGCCAACAGCCCATGCCAACCCTATGTTTGTCTGAATATGTACCTAACAGCATACTCAAAAAGTATGAGCGTTGGATAACTCAAGATAAAAAATGGATTAGCTGCGCCGATAAGATTCACACTGTCCCCGAATTTCTCCAAACCCAATTTTGGGAGCGACTCTATGTGGAACGGCTTATGGAAAAAACGACCTTATTTCAGCATTGGTTGTCTTTGACTAAAAACAATTGGGAGGCGGTTTTCTTTGTTGCCTTAGCCAAAGTTTTGGGTTAAAGCAAAATGGATTGGCCTTTGCCAATATGGCACTTGCAACGCCGTGGAAAGCCGTGCTTAACAGCGCTCTAAACACAGAAGAACTAGAAGCGCTATTTTTTGGGCAATCAAATCTTTTGCAAAAACCTGTTGACCACGCATATTTTAAGCGCCAGCAAAAAACATATTTGTATTTGCAGCACAAGTACCAACTTAGGCCCATCTCCGAAAGCCCTAAGTTTTTCCGTTTGCGTCCTGCAAATTTCCCCACTATCCGATTGTCCCAACTGGCATGGCTCACTTCAAAACAACCCCGATTGTTGTCGCATATTCAGACCGCAAAAAGCTTGGATGCAATGTATGCTTTGATGCAAGCCAAGACGACCACTTTTTGGGAAACACATTATCAATTTCACACGTCTGTCCAGCAACAGCAGCGCAAATTGACTAAGTCATTTATTCAGTTACTTCTTTTAAATACCGTTTTTCCTTTTTTGTTTCATTACTACAAATACACAGGCGATAGGCGTGTAGACCAAATATTGGACTGGGTGCGTCAACTACCACCTGAAAAAAATAATTACAGCCTAAAGTTCAAAGAGCTTGGCTGTACAATAGAAGATGCCTTAGAAAGTCAGGCATGTATTCAGTTGAAAACCAATTATTGCAATCAACGTAGATGCTTGTCATGTACATTTGGACACAAACTCTTAAATCTTTGATTACTTTTGTCATATGAGCTCTATGCATGATTTGCGATACTTTCTAGAAAAACGTGGATTTGAGGTGTGTTCCCGATTGGCAGAACGCTTGGGTATTAAAGCAAAACACGTTCGCATTTTTTTTATATACCTGAGTTTTTTTTCACTGGGTGCTGGCTTTGCATTATATTTGGTTTTTGCCTTCTGGCTAAGAATGAAAGATTTTTTATTTGCAAAACGCTCATCAGTTTTTGATTTATAATCCAAACCAATTATGAAATACCTTATCATTTTGATCATGACCCTTTTGTGTCTACCGCTTAACGCTCAAACCACGGAAAGGGGACTAGATGAGCGCATTAATGAAGCATTTAAACCTGTTTCTGATTTTTTCTCAGAAGTTGTTTTCTTCGAAGTGGGTGGCAATCCTTTTGTTATTTATTTATTGGTTGGAAGCGCATTGTTTTTTACCATATACTTTGGGTTTATCAACGTACGCAAATTTCCACTGGCCATTAATGTTGTGCGCGGAAAGTATGACGATATTGATCATCACTCAGCGTCAGAAAAAGCAGCTGTAAATGTAGCAGATGGCGATATAGTTGACACCATAAAAGATGAAAGTCAAGACGGCGAGGTAAGTCATTTTCAAGCATTGGCAACGGCAGTTTCGGGTACTGTAGGAAATGGAAACATCGCAGGTGTTGCGCTTGCCATAGCATTAGGCGGTCCTGGTGCTACCTTTTGGATGATTGTTTGTGGGCTTATTGGTATGTCCACCAAGTTTGTGGAATGTACGCTTGGGGTAAAATACCGTGATGTTGGACCTGATGGTACAATCTACGGTGGCCCTATGTACTATCTAAAAAAAGGTTTGAGTGAAAAAGGTTTTGCCAAACTGGGTAAGATTACAGCAGTCATTTTTGCGATATGTTGTATTGGTGGTTCTTTTGGTGGAGGTAATGCTGCACAATCTAACCAAGCGACAGTCGTATTAAAACAGCTCATGGGGCTGGAAAGCACAAGTGCTGGTGCTGTTATCGGAGTATTGATGGCAATCCTTGTAGGTCTTATTATCATTGGCGGAATTAAGCGTATTGCGTCTGTTACCGAACGTGTTGTGCCTTTTATGGCTGTCTTATACATATTGGCGTGTGTTTATATTTTGTCGGTTAACTTTAGCTTTTTAGATGATGCCATTTCCCTTATTGTTTCTGAAGCATTCAACCCTAAAGCCATTGGCGTTGGGGGTATCATTGGTGTTTTGATGGTAGGTTTTAAACGTGCCGCTTTTTCAAACGAAGCAGGGGCAGGTTCCGCTTCTATTGCCCATTCTGCCGTAAAGACCAAGTATCCAGCTTCTGAAGGATTGGTAGCCTTGTTGGAGCCATTTATTGATACGGTAGTGATTTGTACGATGACCGCTCTGGTTATCATCACATTCAACAGTCAAAACAAGTTTGCCTACGGAGATTTATCGAAATACGATAATGCCATTGAACAAACAGACGGTAGCTACAGCCTTGTGATTGACGGTGTTAATTACGAAGATGTTAGCGGAAAGGTTTTGATAGATGGCGACCTTTATGAGGGTGCTGGAATTACGTCTAAAGCATTTGAGCAATACATACCTTATTCTGATTTGTTCCTAACCATTGCAGTTTTCTTATTTGCCATATCAACCATGATTTCATGGTCTTATTATGGAATTC
>ERZ1048068.1864-NODE-1864-length-15654-cov-9.244823_pt1 | contig 15654 bp, 21 predicted proteins | sample MGYA00383098_ERZ1048068 | MGnify/ENA primary metagenome ERZ1048068 (study PRJEB29581, sample SAMEA5548368) | metagenome | biome: marine; feature: coastal; material: water | depth 1 m | study: Short-term variability in the microbial, nano- and picoplankton... | reverse complement strand
AAAAATAATTAAAATTAAAATAAATCGAAAAACGAAAACGAAAACTAAAACGAAAACTAAAACGAAACAAATGACAATCAATGACAATGAATGTATAATCCCTTTTACTTTTAAAGATAATAAAAAATATGATTCTTGTTTAGATGAAAAAGACAATGGTATCGAAATATGTCCAACACAAGTCTCAAAAACTGGTAAATATAAAAAATACGAACAATGTACAATAGAACTTCCATCACAAGAACAATTGGACAAATATACTAGTGGCTATAAGGATTATTGCTTCCACGGAACATCCAACAACGCTATTAAAGGCCCATATATTTACACACTGAAAAAAGCAATAGAAAAGGCTAACGAAATACCAGAATGTACCGGATTTATGTATCACGAAAAAGATAAGCGATATAGTTTACGCCTTTCAAACACCCTTGAAAAAAAAGCAGGTTTCACTTGCTATTTAAAAAAAGATGTAGAAATAAAATTTAAATAAAAATTAAGCTTCGGTGTTATTACCGTTTTCTTCGGCTAATAAACGTTGTCTTTCTATATCTAGATTTCTAACGACTTCTCCTTTTATTTTTCTAACATTATTCTCTGCTTTATTTTTTCTTAATTGGTTCAATGATTTTTTTTTAGTTCCTAGTCCTAATCTGGGAAATCTTTTAACCCCTTTAGTTAAATTATTTAATCTTTTTGAACTTTCCTGTCCCATAACACCGAGTTGTTGTTGTGCTTTTAAGGATTCCGCCTCTTGTTCTTTACGCATTATTTTTCTAGTTAATCTACTTTTTCCTTCGCCTTTTAATATTTCATCTTTAAGTTGGCGGTATCTTTTTTGGTCACTGTTTTTTCCCCAACTACCTTTTTCAGTGAAATCTCCTTTACGTTTTATTTTATTTAGTTGGTTAAATTGGGCTTTTTTAGTAGCATTTCTATTCATTCCAGATCTTTTGTATAATGATTTTTTTCTCCAAGTTCCATATAATTCTGCTTTGTTATTTTTAGATAAAGGTGTTCCGGTTAATTGTTTGGCTTCCAGTGCTCCTAATCTTGCGGCAGATGCTTCTTTATTACGGACTGTTTTATTTTTTCCTTCACGACTAGCAATTGATTTCGCTCCGTAACCCAATCGACGTGTTCCATATTGTAATTTACTTAATTGTGCTTTTTCTGACTTAGATAGTTCTTGTTTTTTACTTTGTTCTAATAAGTTATTTCGTTTAGTTTTGTTATTAAGTAATTTTTTGTTTATATTAGTTTTCTTAGCTTCTAATTTAGCTTCTAATTTAGTTATATTTGTATCTAGTTTTTCCATTTTTTCTGTATCCTTTTTAGTCCTTGGTTGTTGACCGGTACCCATAATATTCTTTTTAGTTTTCATTCTATCTAATTTTATATTATTATTTGACTTTCCTTGTCTTTTCAATACAGATTTCGCTCCGAAACCCAATCGACGTGTTCCATATTGTAATCTCCTTAATCGTTTTGAGTTGTTTTTGCTAAAATTTTGTTGTGGGTTTTTTGCCTTTTCTATTAATTTTTCTCTTTCTTTGGATAAACGATTGGTTTTTTCATTACTAGTTTCGGTTTTCTCTTTTAATTTTTTTACTGAATTTTCCCCGACACCCATACGGAACTTTCCTTTTTCTAAAACATTCATACGCGCTTGTTGTGAGTTTGATAATTTACCCGTTTTTTTAATATTTTTATATTTATTTAAGTCTGCTTGACCTTGTTTCGCTTTTTCACGTTGAATTCCCCTATGACGTGTATAACTAATACCTATACCTGGGTTATTTTTGTTATATTGTAATCTGGCACGTTTTTGTGCTTGTGATAGTGATAAAGCTACACCTTCTTTATTACTTTTTGCTTTTAGTATGTCTAATTGTGTGTTTCTTTTAGTGCCTTTTAAGTTTTTGAATGATTGTTTTAGGGCTTGTTGCGAGGCTATTTCATTGTTTGTTTTCTTAGCCATTTTTGATAAAAATGACTTTTTAGGAGTCTCTAATTTTTGCGTAAGTGATTCCTTCTGTAATTTTAATTTGTCCATTTTATATTGTGAACTGGCTTTATTTAATTTTAATGCACTTACTGATTTTTTTGCCCGTGAGAGGTTTCGAATACTGAAATTTTTCCCTTCATCCAAACGTTTTTCTCGTTTTTCAATAGCGTTTATACTCGCTTGTGCTTTTGCTTTGTCTGCAGCTGAAGCACTTTTAGAGTCAACGGTTTCTGTAGCTTTCTTTTTGGCTTCATCAAGTGCCTTTCGTTCTGCTTCTAATTTCTCTATTTTAGCATCACTCGCAGCCATACTAGATTCGTATTTTTCAATACCCTTTTGTTTTGAAACATCTAACATTTTAGTTCCTTTATCAGATAAATAATAATATGGTGCACTGATTCCATCTAATATTGCATCAGTAAATGAAGAAATTTCTTTAGGTATATCAGCGAATTCTGTTTTAACACATAACTTTTTATTTCGACAAATTGATGCCGCTTTAAAAAATCTTTCCTCTAATTTAGGGTCGTATTTCCAGTTGTCCCCTTTTCTTATAAATCCATTAATCATTAGTAACATTTTACGACCCAGTCCTAGTTCTTCATCACTAAGTTCTAATAAATGCTTGAATCTAGGATTATTTCTTTTAATTTTTTCTCTAACTTCATTTTCATTCATTTTTTCTATCTTGGCGTTTATTTCTTCCTCATTGGATTTTTGATCACCACTTTTTTCATCCATTAATAATTCCTTAAGAGCTTCTTTTGTATATTGATCATCGGATTTATCTCGAATATCACATAATCCTTTAGCTTTATTTTGACATATTTTAGACATTTTTCGAAATATAACTATCATTTCCTTCTCGTAATCGATGATTTTTTTATTTAATTCTTTTTTTGATTTTGTAGAATTCATAGTATCATCTTTTTTTTTTGCATTAATAGTTTTTTTTAATGCTTCTTTTATTCGTTCTTTTCCACGTATAAATTTAGCTGAACATTCAACTTCTTTGGCAAAAAATTCATATAATCCAGCATCGGCATTTTTAATAACTGTATTTTTAAGTTTTATTTTATCTGTGTAATTATCTTCAAAATAAGGAGTGCATTCGGCCTTCATCAAATTTTTTGGGTTTATGTCCATCATTTGTAGTTCTCTAGGCGTAAATACATTTTCTGTACTTTTAACAGCTCGGGTATATCGTGGATCCATCATTCCTTTGCTTGTCATCTATTATATTATAATATTTTAAAAAGTAGTATTATAATATTTTTTTTGTTTTCTTACCCATAATGCATTTTCCGATTGGGTTGATAATTTCTTTTTAATTTTATTGTTTGATTCGGGGTGATCTCTATTATATTTATAAAGAACATTCTGGACACATTTAAATTTACCATTAGACATCTCCAACATAGGATACATAAGAGCTAAATCAGTTGCTGATTTTAAATACTCTCCATCTCTTTTAAGGTCATCGTGATTAATTTTTTTATAGACTTTGTATTTAAATGTTTTCAAATGTGTGTAGACCCATTTTGAACTTCTAAATGAATTATTACGGATTATTTTATTAAAATTATGTTTTTTACAATTTACACGTGGTTTGCTTAATTTTCCTGTATAAATATCTTTATTGACATAGTTTCCAAATGTTATTAATGTATCATCTTGATATATTTTATTAATGTTATTGAAAACATATTCATTATTAAGTTCATCATCACCATCAATAGATACAATAATATCTTCATCGTTAGGGTTCAAACCATTTATGGCATCAATACGACCACCTAAAGGTCCTATATTTTTTGTTCTTTTAATGAATTTCCAATTATTTCTTTTACAATAATCTTCAATAATTTCATATGTTTCTTCAAGGTCTTTACTAGACGCATCGTCAACAATACATACATCAAAATTACGATAGGTTTGTTTTTCTATTAAATTTAAACATCTATCTATATATTTTGCACCTGGATTATATGTAGTTACTATTACTGCCAATTTATTATTTTTTAAAATAGTAAAATTTTCACGTTTATTATATAATACTAAAACCAAACATAAAATTAAAACTAAAAACAAAACTATACCTAAAATAGGTCCATCCATTATTATAATATAATAATAAAATAAATATAAATCAATTAGCATTAATTTATTACTTTAATGATATTATTTTTAGCACTATCATTTTCACGTGTCCGATTGAATATATTAGACATAAAGTTATAATTATGGGTTACAAAGTGTGGATTACAAAAATAGACTTTATGATTTAAGTAGAAATTCTTGTTCAAATAATGGTCGATTGTTTTATCCATTTTTTCGCATGTTCTTAATAATTTTTTTGCGCAATTGGGCCTAATCAAATAAGCATAAAGACCATAATTACCATTTTTTTTTATTGTTTTATCCGTATATAATAAGTTCTTTGAATATTTTTTCCCAATCATTGTATTTGCTCCTAGAAGAAGCATATCCCAATCAGTCGGCAATTCATTAAAATATGGATGGATTTTAGTATGGAAATCTTTTGGAACAACCGCATCATCTTCTAATATCATAAAAACATCATTCACGTTCTTATGATTAGCTATAGTTTCCCATAATGTAATATGACTCATAGAACATCCCATTTGGCTACGTTTTAATTTATTTTTACCATTTTCAGAAAAATATTTATTACATTTGGGAGAACTTAAATTTAATGTTTTGCCATTAACTGCGCTAAATCTTTTAAATGGTATGTTTTCTCGTTGCAATTCATTCTTTACAATTTCCATTCGTTCTTTATCTTTATCGAGATTAACAACATAAGTCATTTTAATTTTTGTAAATGTATCGAAGTTTTCATTTCTATTTTCATTTCGTATTAATATAATTACAACTATCAATAACAATCCTATTACTATAGTGTTTATCATTACAATAATATTATATTTATTTTATATAATAAATCTTAGTTTAAAATATAATAAATCTTAGTTTAAAATATTTCTATAATATTATTATATAATGGCTAGAACTAAAACAAAAAAAAACAAAAAAGGAGGTGGGTATACAACTTCATTTAATTTTTTAAATGGTGTTCATTTATTAGAAAATATACGTATTCCAGATATACGTTTGGCATTTTTTAGATTACCACAAGCACATTTATTTAGAGGTGGTTCAAATAAGAAACGAATGAAGCGAACAAAACGAAATAAGAGAAAATAAAAATGTTACTAAAATTTAATTAGAGTATGGTTTTAATTACATCATCGATAATTGGATGGATAATAGCTTCAGGAACAGTAATAGGTACGGCAGTTAATACTTGTTTTATTATGCCGGTAGCTTCGGTAATTACACTTCCTCTATATACAGATTCAGAAGGAAGACAATATAATATATTTTTATTGTTCTTATTTTTTTGCGCTATAACCACGTTTGCCCTAAGTGCTCTATTATATGGAGGAGCATTCTTTATGATAGCAACGGTTATATATGGATGGGTGATTTTGTTTCGAAAACTAAAGGAATTTAGAAAAAAAAATAAATAGTAATATTAAATGGATGACGATTATCTATATATAACATTAAAAAAAATTATACGTGTTTTAAAGATTATAGTAGTAATTTTCTGTATTTTATTGTTATCATGGATATTGAATAATTTTAGTGAAGTTGAAAATATAAATATGTTTTTATATATTCCGTGTTTCTTTCTTACACTATTTCGCAAAAACAATTTTATGAAAATTACTAATGAGGAATGTTCTAAAATGAATTCTAATTTTCTACTATTTCTTCGTAGCTAGGAGGTTCTTCATATGGAGGACACTCTTCAATAGGTTCTGATTTATTACCAGTATTATTTAGTATCCATTTTAAACTTCCTATAGTTACCATAGAAAAAAAAAATATAGTTATAACTGGTTCCATATATAGTATAGTTAAAAAAAATTGAATTTACAATACACGGATAAAAAACATATAATACTACAATGATGATTAAGAAAATAATCGAAATGTTCAAGCCTAAACCACAAGTTATGCTCGGAAGATGGATACGAACATCTCCTCCACTAACTAATATAAAAATAGATCACGCAAATGAAGACCATTGCGGGACGTGTTCAAATGACAGCAACTCCATTTTATCCAATAACAATAAAAAAAATAAAGATAAAACCGAAATCTAAGTGAACTTTCTGTAAGTATTATTATATGTTTGTATTTTATTTTACTCAAATAGCATTAGATGTAGGATTCGGAACTACTTGGTGGATATTAAAAAACACTACATCATTAATTATAGATGGGACAATGTATATAATACGTGGACCGAAGGTGAATGATGTTGATATTCTCAAAAATGAAATTAAATTATTGAAACACGAAATAGTCTCGTTAAAGAATGACTAATTTTTTATTTTTTTTATTATATGGACTATTCAGAATTGAATAATTTTCTTACTACTTTAGAAATTAAAACCGAACCTGAACTTGAACCTTCTTTAGTAAAACCACACCAAACATCTAATACAAATCCTCATCAACAACAATCATTTAATCCAAACACTCCTCAACAACAAACATTTAATACTGAAGACAAAGATACATTAAAAGATGAAACCAATAAACGATTGAATTCATATAATAATCAAATGGGATTTCAAGTTGCGTATAATAAACAATCCGTTGCTGGCCAAATGGATTTCAAATCATTTATGAATATGCCCCAATCAAACGTTAATTCTAAGAATAATATTAATAGTAAACTATCAAGCCGAGAAAATTTCGTAATGCAGGGACAATCGCCGATAGTAATGGATATGAAACCTAAATTAACACGTAGCACCGACAAAGTCAAACCTAATTTTTAAAGAAATATTATTTTATATTTATTCTATTATTCTATATATATATATATATATATATATATATCAATGCCCAGATTTAATACAGAATTAGGTGTTAAACGTGTTATGTCTCCTAAAACACTATTCAAAGAGAACGGTCATCCCATTAAAAATTATCACGGTTTAAATCCACATTCATATATTACAGATAATATAAAAAGAATTACCAAACCAACACAAATAGATAGTAATCTCGATGATTTTTTTCCGATATTAATCTCGTCACACGCAGAATATCCAAGTATAGATTACAATTTAGTTTGTAATGATTTTAATGATCCGGACAAAGAATTATTATCACAAAATGTGAATGATATGTTTTTTCAAGTTCCAGATAATATGATGGTAGTCGACCCTATAAATTTTGGTGGTTATTGTTTAGTTAATGAAGATTTAGATAGTTATTTGAAGGATATGACACTTAATAATCTATCACGATTTATTAAAAATCAGGTTAATTTTCAGGAAAGTAATCCAGCAAAATTTTTTAGCAATAATATGAAAATATACCCACAAGAAACATATATGATTAATTTCAAAATTGATTTCGAAAAGACTAGTAGTAGAGACGATAATTTTTGGGGAATTTTTGAACCAAATGGAGATAAAGATAAACCAAATTGGCAAGAAGTTGAATTTACTAAAAGAAAAATAAGAAATAAAGTTTCATCAAATAATTGTACTTCTTTACACAGTATAATGTTAAATTTTTATAAAAACAAGAAGTATCAAGGGAAAAAATTGGCTTTCATTTTGACATCGTGTAGAATGTTCCCAAATTTGGAAAATAACTTTAATTATGGTACTATCGATAATTATATCGGTAATATGGAAAAAAAAAAATACAATGAACGTGTAGAAACTATTAAAAGGCTCCAAGACTTCTTTATTATTATTTATTGTATTATTGGTGTGGTTAATAATGGTAATGAAAATGCTGACAAAATATCTAAAAAAGCACGATATATTACAAATAAAGATTATAAAAAATATTTTGATATAGATTACGATAATCGTGATGATTTAATTTTATATTTGGCGTCTATAAAAGAATATTACGAAAAATATATTGAAGCTTATGAAAAACATTTAACTATTGAAAACAATAGCACTGTTTCGATGACACCAACCAATACTGAAAATGTTTCGATGACACCAAAAAAGGAAACCAATCAACCGAGCCTTTTTGAAAAACTGGTATCTTATTTTCAAAATAATATTATAAAAATTCGTGAAACTACACAAAGAACGACAACAATTAGAAAAAATACAAGAAGAAAGACCATTAAATCATCTGGACGCGCTGGAAAAAGTACACGAAGAAAGACCACAATTAGAAAGACACACCGAAAAAAATAAAATAAAATAAAATATCAAATTATTATATAATGTTTTACGTTAAATCTTTAATGTATGGAGGTATGGATGGTATTATTACTATGTTTAATATTATTGCCAGCACAACTGGAGCAAATATAAACAGTGTGTATACTATTATTATTAGTTTAACAGTACTGATTGCCGATGCTTTATCAATGGGAATTTCCGATTATATGTCATATGAAGCTGAACAAGAAGCAAATAAGAACGATGTTTCAGAATCGTCTCCACTGTATCACGGACTAGTGACATTTGTATCATTTATAATTTTTGGCGCTATTCCGTTGATTTTATATATAGTTCTAAGTAAATATTTTAAGGAACAATTATTTGGTGTCTTGTTAATATGTATGACACTAGCGTTTATTATTTTAGGTGCGTTGCGTAGTAAAATTACGAATGAACCTTGGTATTATACAAGTGGTAAGATGGTTTTGATGGGAAACGCAACCTCAATACTCGCTTATTTAATATCAAATAAATTGACGTCATTCATAAAAAAATGATGTATTTATATTTTATAATGCCAAAAAAAGGAGGTTCAATTAGAAAAAGGAGTAATAGAACTCGTAAAGTACGGAAAGGAGGAACCAAAAGAGGAAATAATAATATAATCTATGCGGAAATAGCACACCAAGGAAACTCTACCGGTAATAAACACTTAAAAAAAAACCCAGAACAAAATGTTACTTACGCTGAAGTTAGACACCACAATAACCATGTATACAATACAGTTAATAATGAGAGATTCGGGAAATATAGGCGTTCCAAAATGAACAACACAATTCATTATAATCCAACAGGCAATCCAAACCATTCAACCAAAAAACAAACAAAAATTCCTATATATGCTGAAGTTAATAAAAGACTCCGCCCTAAAGGCCTCCCTGAAGAAGTTATAGAGCTCCCTAATAATAACAGCAGCAACGAAGAAAATAAAATTGATGTTAATAAATTCTGGAGAGAAAACAAAGTACAGAAAGTTTCCCGCAATATGACAAATAATGAATTAAAAAAGCTTAAGACTGATATGATCAACAACAACAATAATAAGAAAACTAAAAAACAAGGATTCAATAGACACTCAAGGGCCCGTAAACCAACGAAGAAAAGAAATTTCGAGCTATCAGAAAAGGAAAAAAAAGAGGCACAAGAAAATCTTCAGGAATTTGTTAATAATGATCTAGAAGAATTTGTGAAGTCTAATAATAATATTTTTGAAGATTGGACCCCATACAAAACCTCCTTTGAATATAAAGTAGTACATACCTTCGGACGTGGGGGAAATTTAGCTGTTATAGCCAAGAAACAAGGACTCGATTATCCTGAAGGGTTTAAATATCCAATTGTTGATTATATAGTAGATTAAACCTAAGAAATCCTAATAATAATCCAGTTATTTACACTGAAGTTGAACCCCACACTAACCCTGTATAGAATAAATTTAGACTACCCGGAAACAATACCAAATCTATAGAGGGACGTATTGTTATAAGACGCCCTAGTACTAACAGTAATTTTGAAAGAGTTACAAATATATTGCAAGGAAACAACCACTCTATGACAAAAAAGAATGCTTTAAACAACAAGAGAAATAAAAACTACACGGCAAGCCTCGTAAAGTAGTTAAAGCCGTAGAATTACCAGTTTTTTGATAACGATTAATTTTATTTTATTTTATTTTTATATTTTAATGAGTGTTTGTAAAACATTAGTAGATAAAAAAAACACTATTGTTGAAGAAATAAAATTACATAGTTCAATCCAATTCTTAGAGAATGATCCTGAATATGCTGAGCGTATTTTAGCGTTTGTAAATAAAAAGGAAAAAACAATGAAAATTAAAGCCGATCCTAAAGTATTAGGTAGTGGTTCCTTTGGTGTAGTATATAAAGGCACATTAGTAAAAGGTAATAAAGACTACAAAGTTGCCATTAAAATAAAAAAAATCACAGCATATGATGAAAAAATTACACACGAAAATGAAGTAAAAATGCAAGAAAAACTCTATAAAATCAAAAAACCTAATGGTGACAATATTACTCCACGTGTATTTTTATGTGCGTTTATTTGTTCTAGTGATATATTGACATATAAAAACAGAGATGTATGTGAAGGTATACAAGTAATTGTAATGGAAAGAAAGACACCAATGCGTATTTCAAAATTGGAATTTAATAGCGTTAAAGACTATAAGGACCTTTTAGTTCAAGGATTAAAAAACTATGATATTCTTGTTAAAAATGGCGTTTATATGTATGATATTAAACCGGAAAATAATGTAATCGAAATACAAGAAGATGGAAAGATGAACGTACAAGTAATAGATACTGACCCAGAATTCGTGTTCAATGAATTCAAAGGATCTTTTTTTGAAAAAATGTCAAAAAATACTTTCCAAAAGATTTTTTTGGTATTAACACAAATAATGTATATGATTAATTACAACGATAAAGTCAATAATACATTAACTACTAAATATTATAAGAGATATTTAGAAGAATGTGCTAAAGATAAATATATTTCCAATTTACTAAAAAAATTCACTGGGTATTTTAGTGTCATCTACGCATTCTTAATGAACGAAGATTATAATAGTGATGATGATAAATATTTTTCTAAATTATTATTAAAATACACCATCGATAATGATATATATCGCAATAAAACACGTAAATCTCAAGTAAAAGCGTTTATAGACACAATTAAAAAAATGTTTCCTATTGAGGAAAAAGAAACAATGGATACGACTATTAAAAAAAAAACAAAGAAAGTCATACAAGTTGTTAAAAAAGGCAAAGTTCAATCCAAAAAAATTCCTAAATTTACAAGTTCTCGTACCGAGTCCTGAAACCATCCATTACTGGCCTTTGGGTGTCCCGCAATTACATCTTCAAAATAATAATAATGTAAATCATCATAATGTTTTTTTTCTATATTTGCTTCTTTTAAACAAATGGGCATACCATAAAAATGTTTATAGTATCTATTCGGTTCAAATGTTTCGATTATTATTTTTTCATAATCATTATCCCATTTCTCGTGATTTAGATAAATTTTGAATTCTATTAGTTTTTCAACAAAAAGCGTATTTAAATATCTATGGTAATATAAGTTTAAATTTATGTAATCGTGGCAAGAACATTTGTAGAAATAATTGTTTTTTTTATTAGTAAATGTAGAAGATAATTTTAACTGTAATACTATTTTTAAATATTTGTAATTGTTCAATGCTTCTTCAATAGTATCCGATTGGAATTGTGATATTACTTCTGGTGATTTGTATAATAGTACCATAAAAGTATTACAAGTTTCACATAGTTTCGGAATATTCATTTTTATTTACTATAATTTAATAACTCAAAATCTTCTTTATATATTTCATATATTTTCCTTTTGTCTTCAGTATCTAATAAAACATTATGATTCTTAGATTTATTTATTAATGGTAAATTAATTTTTTCACCAAAATAATTATAAAAGTCTTCTTTAATATTTTCAAGTTTCAGTAATTTAGTGTATATTTTTCCATCTTTTTTTAAGAAGTGAACTTGAGGAAGCAAATGTATATCAAAGTCTATTTTTTTATGGTATAAATCGTCAACAAAATCCTTAAAACTGTGTTTTTTACAATAATCGTGATGAACTGGATTTCCATATTTTTTACTCCAATAATTATTATTCATTTTAAAGTAATTATAACACGATATTAATCTATCATAAGGATTACGAATAATTGCTATTGATTTTTTTAGTTCTTCAATACTATATGTTTGGGCCGTAGTATGTCCAACTTCCTTTTTACAATAAGTCTTTGAAAAACTAGTACCTGCATTTTTAGGTATGTGTATAAATATATAATTCGTGTTTTTAACTTTAAAATTACTAAACTGATCTATTAAGTAATTTTTAGTTAAAATATAAATTAATAATAAAATAAGTAATAAATTAAATAACATAATATATGAATATAATTTATTTATTTGTCATTATAGAACTATAACTATTTCTTTGTATTCCTAATGGTGGTTCAAATATATACCATTGTGATTTTTTTTGTAATTTACTCCAATGTTGATTAAGAGCATTCGCATCTTCATATTTTTTCTTATTAGGATTTTTTTCCAACCATTTCTTTAAATTTTCTGTTAATTTTTTTTCACTATTTTGAAAATCGTTTAATAATTTATCATAAAAATTATTATGATTATTTACAATATATCCAGAGGATGTCATAGCACTATTTATTTTACATATATGATTGTCAATTTGTTTTTGTTTATTCCAATATGAATGAGATAAATGTATAGCGTCCCAGTTATTAATAAATTTTTCCAGAAAATGGTCTATTTTTTTATTAATTTCTTGCTTTGGTAAAGTAAATTTAAAATCATCTTCCAATATTAAGGCATTTTTAAAGTTAGATTGTTTTATTATTTTTAAAACTTCTATATGACTTTTAACGCAACCTAAATGTCCATTATATTTTTCATAAATAGCAGGAAACCGTATTATTTTTTCCTTTTTTACGCCCATGTTTTCTAGTTCCTTTTCTATTAAAATTTTACGGTCTTTTCGATTATCTAAATTTATAAAAATTACTGCGTCTAATCTATTAATTCCTAATTCGTGAGCATAGAATTTTTCATATTTACTATTTTTTATTACTGTATATATTACTATACATATTATTAGAATTACAGTTAATAATATCATTAATATAACATTTTTTTTTATTTTGTCATTATATATGAAAAGAAATGAATATGTCGTTGCTATTCCTTCTTATAAAAGGAAAAAACAATGAAAAATTAAAAATTATAAAAACTTTTTTATGATAAGTTTGTCGTATTATATAATTATAAAAATCATAATATAAATATATAGACTATTCTAGTATTCAAACGCAAATATATCTATGTGTAATTTTAATATCCTTTAGCTTCTATATGTGGTGTTAATATTTTCCTGGCATTTATTATCAATTTATTATTTTTTTTATTAGATTTTAATACTCTTGCTAATTCATCAGAATCTGACACGACAATGCAATTGATATTATGAATAAATGGCCCGGGATTATTGTCTACCCATTTTTTATTTAAAACCAATATATTATCCATATATATTGCTTCTAAAAATGTATATTGGGTACCTCCACCATCATTTTTTATAGATGATAAATCAACCATATGTTTTCCAGATGATAATAATTCTATTAAATCTTTGAATGTTTTACCAAACCGTCCTTTATAATACTTTTTAAAATTCGTATTATTAAGTTTGTGATATACATATAGGTCATTAAGAGCACCGTATATTTCTACAGTATTGCTACCTGGGATATTGGCTAATTTATCATTGGCTTCAACGATTATATCAGTATTTTTATCAAAATCAACACGACTAATAGAAATATTTCTATTTTTAGCCACAGTACTATATTTACTAGGTTTTTCAAATGGATAAAATGGATGAACCAGAAATTTACTATTTATATTATATTTATCTTTCAGATATTTCTTAACACTTTTTCTTATAGTTATAATTTTAAATCTAGGTAAATGTTCAATAACGGGGTCCTTTAATTCAGTTGGGTCGTGTATAACTATTGTTATATTATCTGGGAATTTATCTAAATATTTATAGTAATTTTTATCTATACACGTTATCATAATATCCTTCGGGGAGAACTGTTTCAATATATCATCTATACTAAGGTTTTGATACATAACATCATATCCAAATTCTCTAGTTTTACTTTCAGTCCGGTTACCTATTTTAAATACTGGATAATCTTTTAATAAGGATAAATGTGCTGTAAAACTTACCCATCCACCATATACTGGCTTAGCCATGTATATTAATTTTCTTTTCATTATAATTTATCTAGAAAAAATATTTAATCATTACTACTATTACTATTTTATTATAATTTGTCCAAATGATAAAAACAAAAAATTAAAGCGTAATTGAGTTCCAGAATTGTCCTGGAGCCTTAAATTTATTACTTAGTATTTTATATTTATTATTGGCACTAAATGGGGCATTATTAACTAGTTTATTTGTTATTTTTCTAAAATAATATTCCTTTTTTGTTTTATTGTATATTAATCCTATGAAAATATCCCCGATGATTTCGCATGCATATATAATATTAAATATGTCGCTACTATTTTCTTCTTCTTTCAATAAGAATCCATATAAATAATTACGCGTATATTTTAGTTCTCGCATAGATATACTTGTATTTTCATTCAATTTATGTCTTCTTAATAACCACTCCATTTCCATTTTTGAAATTTCATAGCAAGGTATTCCATTATCACAAATCATATAATTATTATTATTACATTCGTGGAAATTATAATTGCCGCTGGGCATACAATATCCATAATGTTCCATTTGATTATATCCGCCTATACCTTCTTCAAACAATTCACACGCTGGACAACTCATAATTGATTAATAAATATTAAATAAATAATCAATAAGTTCAATTTTATTTCAATCTCCGCCACGCAACCTCAATACAAGATGTAGTGTACTTTCTTTTTGAATATTGTAGTCTTGTAGGGTTCGTCCATCTTCCAATTGTTTTCCAGCAAAAATAAGTCTTTGTTGATCTGGTGGGATACCTTCTTTATCTTGGATTTTAGCTTTAATATTTTCTATTGAATCGGACGATTCTACTTCAAGTGTGATAGTTTTTCCAGTTAGTGTCTTTACGAAGATTTGCATTATTCTATAAACATTTATAACTTTATAGTTTTAAATAAGTTTTCAATTTTTCTACAAGTTATAGACATTTGAAAAAAAATTGATTTCATTATTATTAAATAATAAATAGTATATTCAACAACAAACAAACAAACAAACGCTTACGAAAACTAAACATAATGGCTTCTTCTAAGACTTCCCCTGTTCCTCAAGGCACTGAACTTTCAGTGGTCATTCCCTGGGTTCACATCAATACCACCGAAGACTTCATCAAAGAAGAGTTTGCGGATCTCGCTTTTGGACCGGTTCTCAAGATCCAACTCGTCTATCGCAAAGAAAGCGAACACAATGGTCGCAAGAACCCCGAACACTACAAGGCATTCATTCATCTTGGAGCTTTGACAGAACATGGGAAGCTTGCTAAGCAACACCTTGAACAACAAAACAAGGAAATCAAGGTGAACCACAACTTCGGGTTCTGGCTCATTCAAAAGAGTGCTTGGAGCTTCGTTCAAGACTACAAGAAGACAATCAACAAGCCCAAGTTGGAGTTCCTGTAGATATCCCAATAAAAAAATAACAAATAACAAATAACAAATAACAAATAACAAATAACAAATAACAAATAAA
>ERZ1048068.1863-NODE-1863-length-15662-cov-6.789646_pt1 | contig 15662 bp, 20 predicted proteins | sample MGYA00383098_ERZ1048068 | MGnify/ENA primary metagenome ERZ1048068 (study PRJEB29581, sample SAMEA5548368) | metagenome | biome: marine; feature: coastal; material: water | depth 1 m | study: Short-term variability in the microbial, nano- and picoplankton... | reverse complement strand
TTGCCGAACCACTACGAGTAAAGTCAAAATCCCCTACACCACTTGATGGTAGTACGGAATAAAACTTGCTTCCTTGAGCAGCTGGTATTAATGCTAATTTTGGTTTTGCCATTGTTTTTAATTTTGTATGTCTTGTATTCCTATTCTATGAATTGCATCTGCTAAACATTTTACTGCTTCAACTTCTTGCCTATCATCCATATTGAATTGCCCTTGTATCATCTCTGTTGATGTACCAATAGAAGATGCAGTATCTATTGTGTTACCCCACCAAGTACTATTGTATATTTCGTTTGCCATCTTTTTGTTTTTTTGTTTCCTTAGTGCTGTTTTTTACCTTGTCGTAAAAAGCGGATAACTTCATTATGTTAACCTTTTTTGTCTTATATGTCTTTTTTTTATTTTCCATTATAAAACCCAACTTGAAAAAGTATCTACATCCTTGTCTGGGTACATATCCCCATTTTGGTTATTTGTGTATTCTGGAAATAAATGACTATTATCACAGATGTAATCTAAGAACCTTCTTGTATAAAACTCAGACCTATCATTAATCTTACTCATCATCCTATCAATATCTCCATAGTTTACATTGTCAGACTCTTCCCCTCTGTGTTTAGATACACCTCCATTATCTATTTTAAACATTGCAAAAGGGAAGTATTCTGACTGAGTGAACCATATTAGCATCGGCTTAATATAAGTGTCTCTAAGAGCTTTATAATTAGAATTAGCAGGTAAGTCCATCTCTTCATCTATAATTAATGCTTGCATCTTATTATACAACTTACCTCCTAAATAGTTTTGTATGTGTATATCTTGAGCCACCTCTATAAAGTGAATCAATTTGTCAGCATCAGTATTACCGCTGATTATTGACTTTGCTTTTAAATCCTTTACTGTTATAAATAGTGCTTTCTGACTCATATTAATTGTATATTGTATTTATTATCTCGCTTATTGTTAGCCATCATACTTACTGAGGCTTGAGAACAACCTAATGCTACCGAACAAGCGGTTAGGGAATTAAATTCTTTTTCCAAATACCCACAATAAACACTTTTTTTCCTTTTTTCGATAGCTTTCACAGGTGTAACCCCTTTCATTCTTTTTTTTATTTTCTCAACCTCCTTTAAGGAATGTTTTTTGCCTCTAAATCCAGAGCCACCCCTACCTCCTAAATCTAAATTATAGTTATTAGAATTTTTAGCCCATCCATCCGTAACAAGCCAAGCTTCTTCTTGAAAAGCATCCTCTCTTGTTTCAAAGAATGACATTATTTCTTTAGAAAAATTATGTTTACCATATTTCTTAAAAGCCTTTAGTAGATTCAATCCAGAACCCATATACCCGTCATCTAATTTATAAGTAGAGTGAACACCGATATATGTTTTACCATTAACTTCGTTCTTTGTTTGATATACGTAATGATATTTCATTATTGACCTAATATTTTTCTGATTCTACTTAGTACACTTGGATATGCACCATTGTCTGCTCTGTCTATCATTCTTTCTTCCATCTCAGAAGGATTCTTAGGCTCTTTTAAGCCCTTTTCATATGCATCGTCAGAGTTTACCTTTCTACCACTTGACTTCTTGTAAACTTGAAGCTCCCAGAAATGATGGCAGTTCTTACCACCTTTGTATTTTAGTAAGCTATAGTTCTGTCTGTTGTGACCTAACTCTTTGTTAACACCTCTAAAAGACATCATATTGATATCCTCTTTTCTAAATACAATCTTTCTACCAGTTAATACTTCCATCTTCTTACAGAAAGCTCTACTACCTTCAGACTTTCTAACTGGAGAATAAGCGTATCTAATCTTGTAGATGTCATTATCTTCTTTAGATGATTTATCAGAATACTTGATTTCAGCCATTTTAACGGCTTCACTTTCCTCTTGGTATACTTCACTATGGATAAGCTCCCATTCATCGCTTAAAACCTCTCCTAAGCCCTCTAATTGATTATACAAGTCATCTCCTTCTTCTTCAGAAAAGTCTGTAGAAACATCAGAGGATAATTTCTCTCCAGTTTCTTCTTCTCTCTTAATCTTAGTTTCGATGTTATCTAACTCAGTAAACTCAATAGGTTGTAGTGTTGTAAAGTATAGGTCTTGGTGTATATTGTTAAATTCAAGTATCTCAGTCAATCCATAAATCACACCATCTTGTAAAGGTCTGATAATTACGTTATCCATAAGTACAGATGCAGTTCTTAATTCCTCTGCATTGTTACCAAAACCAGTATTATCTTTAATACCTAATAAGATAGGAGAAACAATACCGTGACCTAACATAATCTTCTCTCTTGCCTCATCTGATAAGAATTGGTATTGAGCGTGAGCATCTGGTAAGTGAATAGCTTCGATATCAGCTTTAGTGTCAGCAGACTCGTTAAATGCAATAATTGCTTTACCACTATTAGAGCTACCAGAGAACTTGTCGTTTATCTTAGACTCTATAGCTTGTTGTGTTTCAGCATTTGGAATACCATTATTAAAGTTTACAAATAAACTTGGCTGTAAACCATTCTGTATATTAGAGATGTGATAGTTAGAAACCTCAGACTCTAACTCAGCATATTGTAAACACGCTTGGTAGTCAACAGTAGAATAGTAGTAGAAACCACTTCTATAAGGCTTGAAGATATAAAGTTCATTAACTTCAGTTTTGCTACCGCTTCCAAATGTAGGTATTCTTTTAGGGGAATCTGAGTTCTTGCAGTCCTTCCAAGATGGATGGTAGTAATATGCTTTAATCTTACCTTTAGTTGCTTTCTCAGCTCTCAATGTTTCCATAGGGAAATGAGATACCTTTAGTATTTTAGTTTTAGCTTTGTTGTAGGTAAGTTGCATTGCTCCTTGACCTAATAGCTTATAATCGTTAACCAATCTCTTAACCTCTCTTGGTCTAAGTAATTGCTTCATTTTAACATAGTCTTCTGGGAAGATGTCTGAATTTGTAGACTCTAAACCTCTACCGTAAACCATATCAACAATACCATTAATACACCTACCGTTAGTAGGGCTATCAAGATACCTTTCAATTAAGTTATCGAAGTAATCATTATTATCTCCAAAAGAAACCCACTCTTTATTGTGAACCTCTTTGATTATAGGTGCTTGGTAAGAAGACATATTAACAACACGTATGCTATCTTTGTACTCCTTTTTGATTGTATTAGTTTTCTTTGTACTCATTATATTATGTATGTGTTATCGTCTGACTCACTAAAAGGCTTATAGATTGTACCATTACCTATCTTATGTTTATTGGTTTCTCTTTCTAAACTTGTTTGAGATGTAACGTATATTTTATCTCTATACCATAAAGCTCCATCTTTAGTGATTTCTATGTAATAAGTAGAATCCTCTTTTAAGATAGTTGACTCAAACCTAACCTCAACATAATTTACTATTTCTGTTAAAGTTAAATTGGTAATATCCTCTTCTGCACCATCTCCATCTCTTCTTATATTCAAAGAGATAACACCAGACAAGTCTGTGCTTCTCGGTATAATTCTGATTAGTTTCTCTCCTGCTGTTGGTTGTAGTATTAACATATTAAGATAACTGAAAACTAATATTTTGTTTTATTTAATAAGAAAACCCCACCGAATGGCAGGGTTTAATAAAATAGATTAAGTAGTAATTACACTCCTTCAACAACAGTAAATCCAGCATCAGCCAAAGTTCCATCGATAAAGTTAGCAGGTACTCTTTCCATACCAGTAAAGCTTAAAGTGTATCCACTCATATCTCCCATAGCACCACCAGTTACAACAGTACCTCCAGTTACGTCAGCTCCGTGTTCCAATCCAGAAATAAATGCATTTCCATTGTTGTCCTCGATAATTACGTGAGGTCTTCCGAAAGATAACAATTTGATTGTTTTGTGGTCTTCTTTAGTTAATTTTTTAAGTGATAACTCTAACACTTGTTCGAACATAGTAGTCCCATTCTCTCTACTTGATTGAATGTTTTCTGTGTACGTTGAGTTTCCTCTTACGTCAAATTTGTAAGCACTTGGTGTTCCAGCAACTGAGTCAATTACATCGGTATCTGTAGTATCGTACGTGATAGCACCTAAGTCTCCGTAATTAACAAAATATACTGCATTGATTCCTCCAACGCTATCTTTGCAAGGCTCTAACCTTCCAACTGCAATATCACAAGCCATAATTTTGTATTTTAATATTAGTTAATAAAAAAGGGCAGATGGAAACCACCCACCCTTCTTCGTTTTGTTTATTTATTACTATGCAATTCCGTAAGTTACGATGTCTTCAGCAATTCCGTATTGTACTCCTGCTGTAAATCTCATAATTACTCTTACATTTTGTGAACCATCTAAGTCAGCCATATCTAAGACACGTACTTCTTGAGCATCAGCCATTAAGCCAGTTCCGAAGTGTAAGTTATCTTTAGTAGTAGCAATCATTTTGTCAGAAGGAAGTCCGTTAGCCATAAAGATTTTAACACCGTCAAAATACAATACGTTAATGTCTTGGTTGTTTCCTTGTGCCATATAACCAGCAGCTCCTTGTCCTCCAGATGCAAATCCACCTAAACTACGCTTGTAAGCTCTGAATACGTTTTGTGCAACATAGATGTGTAAATCATCTCTTCCGTACAATGCAGAAGGAATAGCATCTACAACTTTCCCTAACTCATCTACAACGTTTGCAGCAGTTACAGTAGTTCCAGTTACCTCAATCTTAGCAGCATCAGCAGCTAATAAAGTAGAGAATCCATCAAATGAACCTTCCGCTTCACTTCCTGCCCAAATGTTTTGTTCGTTCTTTTGTGCAACTTTTGCAGCAACATAACCGATTAAATACTCTTGGAAAGAGCTTGGTAAGTTGTCAAAAGCAGAATATCCCATCTGTACTGCATCCCAGTCAGAACGGAAATCTTTCTTACATAATTCTAAGTTAACTTGTAACTCTTTAGGTTGTAAGATTCTTTCAGTTAATGTTAAAGTTGATGTGTCAGCGAAATCACAAGTACCATCTTTTACGATACCGTCTAATTCCAATCTTTTTACAACTTCTTTAAATTTTACGTTTGGACGAATAGTTAGTCCTCCGTTTGCAATTGTGTTACCTGCTAATAAAGCTGCTGAGATAAATTTCCCTGCACTTTCTCCAGCATAAGTAGTAGTAATACTTGTAGTAGTAGCCATTTTTATATAATTTTTAATTGAATAACATTCTGTTGACTCTTTCTTCAGTAGTCAAAACTCTGTTTGGGTTTGATAATAAACTTTTTTTCTTTTCGACTGATGCTTCTGGAGAATGCACAACTTCTTCTGCTTCTTCAGATAACTCAACCTCTTCTTGTGATGATAATTCTTGAGGAACTTCTTTAGTGTCCGCTGCCGACTTATCTTCGATTAACGCTTTAATCATAGAAAGTAATTCGGATTTAACCGCTGATAACTCCTCAGATGTAGCGTAATTTGCTACTGGTGCTTCTGCCACCTCGTCAACAATCACTTCTTCTTTAGGTTCTTCAGCAAGGATAACTTCCTCTACTTCTTCTTCAATAGCTTCAATCACTTCTTCAGTAGACAAATCTACTGCTTCTTCTACAACAACTTCTTCAACTTTAATCTCTTCTTTAGAAAGATTTAAAAGCTCTTTTACGTTGTTAAGGATTTCTGTTGCTTTCATACTTATTGATTTATATTAATATAACTATTCACAGACTTAGTGTCTTGTTTTCTAATCTTCTGTCTCTTTGTATATCGAACCGATACCTTGTTTCCAATACTCTTCAGATTTACATTTCTTCTTGCCTTTGTCGCAGTCAATAGAATATGTATTCTTACACTTACAATATACTGCTTTCATACTATCCGTCTATTTTTTTAAGTTTGTTAATAGCCCATTCTATACCGCTTGTTCCTCCCCAGCAGTCCCACATTAGTCCTCCACACCCTTCAGTATAAGGAACGTCTTTGTGTTGTTGATGTCTTTTGAAAGATGCCATTCTTGCGATTGTATCTCTACTTAAAGGTTTTCTACCTGCTAATTGACTTGCTCTTGTCCATCCAACACTTGTACCACAAGAACTTCCGTTCTCTTTCTTGTACTTTAACGCTTTCTTTGCATTATTGGTTGCACTTTGAGGGTAATCAGAATATGACTCCAACATCTCTTTAGCCAACATATCCTTGATTTGGTCTAATATCTCATTAGCCTCAACCTCTTCAATGTCTTCAGCTCTATCGCTAAACATACCTTCGATACTCAATCCTAAGTATTTACCAGATTTAACATCCTCCCATACTTCGTCATTGTCTATCTTCATAGTTACAGCCCAAGCACCCTTAACAGCATTTAATCCGTATAAAGCAGTTTTATCTTTAGAAGGGTCTTCTACAATCCAAGACTCTATTACAGATACACCGCTTGTCATTTTCTCATCGTGTTCTAATGTAGCATTGTTTAGTTTAAGACGTTTTAAGTATAGTTCAGAAGCTTTTCTCACAGTTTCCTTAGAGAATATAATATTATACTCTTTGTCTCCGCTACGTCTATATATTGGCTTGTCTGGAACTAATGCAAGACCTACGATAACTCTCTTCTCAGTATCTACCGTCTTAAACTCTACCTTATGCTTACTTAAAGCTACAAAGTTTTCTTCTATTGCTGGAAATTCAACAAGAGAGATGGCTTCTATACCATCCTCTTCTCTTGCTTCGTCTATAAATAATTCAAATGTCTCTAATTCGTTCATATTTTTATTCTTTATGTTATGTTAACTTTATTTGGTTTATCTGTTTCATTTTAGGTTCCTGCTGCTCCAGAAATAACTCCATCTAATTGTTGTTGATTGGTTACGTCTCTTGCTACAACGTAAGCTCTTAATGGTTGGTCGAATTGTGATTGTATAGCACTCATTAAGATGTTTTCATTAGACCTTCCTACTATGTTGAATGAAGGTTCAGCTCTCGCACTTCCACCTCCTGCACCACTACTACCTACATTAACTGGTGTATTAGCTGCATCTGGCTGAAACTTCTGTCGTGCAATCATAGCTACTTGTAACATACCTGCACCTATGGTAGCAGTCATAGCTGCAATCTTGGCAATAGGTCCTCCATATGTAGCCCTTGCTGCACCAATACCAGCTGTTATAGTATCTGTAACGGCTAAAGCTATATTAAAGGCTTTCTGTGTTTTAAATGCCTTTTCCTTTATTTTATTTTGTTTCTTTCTTAATTTCTCATCATTTATAGCTATCTGATTTTGAATAGAAGCTCTTTGGTCTTTAGATAAATTTTCATTAAGTAATCGATTGTTTAACTCTTGATTTAATGCGTTTGTTTTGTTTTGCTCAATAGTTAATTCTCTATCGCTTTCTGCTTGCAAGAAACTACTTATTTCAGTAAGAGCTATCTTGGCGGATTTTGCATATTCTAAAAAAGCATTAAGCTGACCATCAAGTTTTATCTTAGCATCCTTTTTAGCTTGTTCAGCAAGTGTGGTAGTTACTGTAATACCTTCTCCGATAATATCTGGAGAATATTGCTTAGATATAGCTCTTAACCCTTTTAAGTAATTCTCGTAACTTACTGTGTCTCCTTTTCTTTTTTTCTCAGTAGCTACACCTAAAGCATTATTATAAGTTGCTTCAGATATCTTTTTTGCTTCTAATTGCTTATTAAGGTCTTCTTTGAATTTAGCAAACTTTTTATTTTCGTTTTCAGTATATTCTTTGTAATTTGATGTAAACTTATCTAACTCAATTAATGATTTTGCTGCTGCTTTTTCTTGCTCTGTTTTAGCTGAGTCCTTAACATCTTGAAACCTAAAGTTGTTAAGCATCTTTTCTATCTCAAATAAATCTGCTTCAAATGACTTAGGGTCTATTATTTTACTTACTGTACCTTTTTTACCTTTAGAGGATTTATCTGGGTCTAATCTAAGTGATTTAGTTAACTTTTGTATTCTTTCAATTATTGGTTTTGATTGAGAATTTATTATTTTGGATAATCTATTAAAAGTTTCTTTTGTTTGAACCAAGTCTTTCTCTTCTATGAGTTTTTTAACACCGAAACCTACATAAAAACCAGAAACCTCTTTTCCTTGCTCGAAGATGAATTTACTCATCTCTTCCAACATTTCTTTTTCGTTTTTTATTTTTTTTATATTTTCAAGCTCATTTTTCCTTGATAATAATTCTGAATTATCTTGAACTAACTTATCAATCTCTATTCTACTTGCTTGAGCTAAACTATATAGAGCTATTTGTTCTCTAACTTTGTCTAAATTCTTACCGTAAGCTAAGTCCTCTTTTTTAAGCTCTGGTACTAATTTAATCAACTCTTGTACCGCAACCGCTCTGTAAGACTCAGTAGTATTTACATCTTCAAGAATGTCAACATACTGTTCAGCAACCAGAGATTGAGCGTAAGAAATACTTGTAAATTCCTTCATAGCTTTAGCAGCTTTTTTAGCCCCTCCGTAAAAATAATCAAAAGCAGATACAGCAGCTGTAATAGCAAACACAACTCCAAGAGGTCCCATAAGTTGAGAAATCATAAGTTTGATAGCAGCTCCAAGACCACCAGCACTTTTTGAAGCAGTACCTAATTGAGATACAAGTTGAGTAATGTTATTCGCCATACCACGAATACCATACGGAGCATCAGATACAATCCTACTCAATTCCATTGTAGCAGCAGTAGCACTACCAGTAGCATCTTTTTGATTATTTAATGCACTTGTAACTCTGTCCGTATCTTTTACAGAGTTGTTCTGAATCTTAATTCTTTTAGCTTGTAAATTAGCTAATCTGTCTTCCTCTATCTGTATCTTTTTTAAGACTAAGACATATTCATCACTACCTTCTTTTAAATCTTTAGTACTTTTACGCAGCCTCTCTAACCTATCATTAGCATTAGCTTCTTGTACGTCTATTTTTAGTAATACTATATTATCTGCCATTTGTTAGTTTTTTTCTTTTTGTTTTTATTCTTAGTTCTTTAAATGTTGAAGGCATTTCATAAAGCCCTTTAGCTGTATTGATATCCATATCATCAATCAACCAATCCTTATCTCTTAGTAATTCTAAAGTCTCTCTTATCATTATTGTAGTGTAAATGTGTCTAATATATTTGAAATTGGGGATACGTTACCAGCAGCATCTGTAGCGTATATTGCTACCCTATAATTAGTACCTCCTTGTAAACCCGTGAAGGTATAAGAAGTTACATTTCCTACGGTAGTATAGAAATCTTGTTGTAAGTCTATAATATATCCAGTAACACCCACGTTATCTGTTGCAGCAGTCCAATTAACTTCGAAACCACTTGACGTCTGTGAGCCTTGTACTAAAGATAAGTTAGTAGGTGCTGTTGGTGGAACTAAATCAATAACTGATGGAGCGTAGTCTGTTAGTAATTCAAGTTGTGATTTACCAGTATAAAAATCAGTCTCTATTGAGTTAATCTTGTAAGACTTTCCAGCTACTTGAAATCTATCTGAAAGATTGTATTTTAAAAGTATTCTCAATGGTAAATATGCCGACATCTTAGTCAATCTATTAGTTTTATTAAATATACCAGAAATATAATTACTGTGATATTTGTTAAACAACGTCCTTTTGTTAGGTGTTAACTCCCATTCATCAGATTCTGGGCTAAAGTTGATTGATTGCCTATTATCTAAGTCTGGGAATAATAGATTAGAGTTTGCTGGTGCAAAATAGTTATTGATGTCTGTGTGGTTTGTTGGGATATTAAACCCATTAACCGCATCTACAAAGGATATTTCAGCAGCTTTTCGAGCAATATAAAAAACAAGTGGCTTACCGATATAACTGTCTTGATTATTATCTACAGAGTATCCATACTGAATATCAGTTGTTATAGTTATGTCTGTAGTGTCTAATAACCTCTCAAACTTCATATGCTCAAAAGGTATTTTGTATTGATAAATTCCACCAGTAAAAATACTACTGTTCTCGGTCTTGTATTCTTCAGTACCCCATTCCTCGTTAAATAGTTCATTGTGCCTCTTAGCTAAAAAAGAACCCAAACCTTCGTAGCCAAATACTATTTCTCTAAAAGGTAATACTGAATTTGTTTGACTTTCAGATACATCTATGTATTTGGTAATATCATAATTAGAACCATCTGCATAGTAATCATCAAGTGTTTTTACTACTAACTCAGAACCTTCAACGTAAGCTACTAAATTAAACATTTTAAATATAGCTGTCAAGAAGTCAAGTACCTTCATTTTAGGTATTTGCTGAGTGATATTAAAATCAAAAGTTTGAGGTATAGATAGAGAGCTTGTAATATTGTATGTCTCATTTACTGTTGATTGACTTTCTGAATCAAAGTAACTGTAATTCCAAGAAATATCATCGAAATTTATTGATACAGTTGTGTTAATCTGAATTGTATAATCACTATTTATAATAGATGGAACAGTTATATTGTTAGAGCTATTAGTTACTAATCCACTTGAGTAAACAGATAGTCCATTCCTAAGTATATTGAATGAGTAAGGAACTGTTGTATCCCCACTATTTACAATTAGATTAGCTCTTAACACTTTGTTAGCCCCTTCTGTTTGACCAAAACTTTTTAAGTGAAGTACGCTATTATCCATAGAACTTTGCTCGTTATCAGCATCAGCAAACTCATTTACAGTATAGCTAAAAGTCTCTACTTGCCCTCCGTTAGTAACCTTTCCTTTTACTCTATGAAGCCACATATAAAGTTCACTAAAATCATTACTTGTTGTAATGTTAAGGAAGTCATCACTAAAAACTAAGTTTTGTGAGTAACCGTTAGCTATAGTATATTTTTTCTCTATTGCCTTAACTATAATACCGAGTCTTACAGCGTACTTTAATTCATTCCACTTAACTCCGTGATGATTAGAACCTCCACCTTCGTGATAGTTTACATTATTGTAATCGTGGTCATTGTCATCTCCATAAAACAATCGCTGGGAATGTGTTATTAAAGGTACTTGAATAGGATTAACATAGGATACTGAGTCTACAGTTTTACTAATATCAGTAGTAAGATAAGATTTAATGTCTTGAGGACTCCATTGAATAGCATCTCCATTCTCTTTGTAGCTAAAGTTGTCTAACCAAGTAAGAGATGATAGTAAATCGTCCCCTAATAGCTCTTTTAAGGACACTGTATTTCCAAAGAATGTAATCCTATAGGCGTGAGCCTTATTGTCTCTTAAATCCACTCCCTCGAGCTTTATATAGCCATTCTTGAACGGTATTGAGTTTAACTCTAATTTAGCAGGTACTCTTACTCTTGAATCAAACCCATCAGCGATATTATTTTCATAGTAGTGCTTAAATATTTTATTATTAACTCTACTTGCAGGCAGACTAAAGGTTTGTGAGTATTCTGTGAATATCTTAGTGACATCTCTCACATCTTTGATAGTGTCTGTTATTACAACACTCTCGTAATCGAACATCTCAACCTTTTGGTCTTCTATGTATATCTGTACTTGCTGCATCTATCTAACGGTGTTTATAGTGTCGTATGATTTATCAAATTCTATTGTGTATTCTACTAATTTGTCGTTTAAAGAGGTCTTGTAAGTGATATCGCTTGTCTTAACGTTTATTGGCAACACTTGCTCTTCCGACCTTGTGTCTTGAATGCTTTTTGGTGTATTTATCTTAGTAATCCAAACTTGTTCAGATAATAAAAGCTGTTTAAATACCTCGTTGTAATCCTCGCTTAGAAAACCACTACTTAAAGAAACTGATTCCTTACCAACAACATTAAAATCCTTGTTAACGTGAGAGTTTATGTTGTAATAACCACCAGACTTATAAGATTCCTTTTCTACAACCATATTTTCTACTGATTTCTTAAAGAAGTGCATATCCTGCAAAGCTCCAAACTTATTTACGAAAGTCACTTTTACTGGCTCATACTTGCATTCCTCTACTTCTTTTACAATTACAGTTTCTATGATACCATAACTCCCAGAAACATCTATTCTGTCTATTGAATCGTATCCGTGTTCTTTGAAGAAGTCTTGAAGACATTTACTATCCTCAAAGATAGCACTCTTACTACCTTGAACCCTTTCTTTAAATGTATCCCAATTAGCATCATCTCCATAAATAGAAAGGTACTTTATTTGATTATCACTACCGTCCTCTTCACTAATCACTTCAGAATAAACGATTTCTCCGTTTTTATAGAAAACAATAGATGGGTTTGTTCCAGTGTATATTGGAACTCTAACAGTATTTCCTTTTAATGAGAATATCTCTCTGTTAGTTAACAGTAAGGATGGCTCTATAAAGATAGGGCTTCCGTCTTCAAAGTAATTGTAGCCATCAAAAGCAACATCTGTGGATGTACTTGGGCTACCAATTATAGTGCCACTTGAGTTATAAGATGTAAGTACGCTTTTTACCCACACAGAAGCTGTACTGGAAGCATTGTCGTACGTTCCATCAAAAATTATATTTAACTCATCTCTAACAAGCTCTGCGTATTCAAAGTTATATGAACTCGAACCGTTTAGAACTGATTTCCTTACTGTGTATGTAGGGTCTGCTGGAGGGGATGTTTTGATACCTTTCCATATGTATAATTCCATAATACCATAAGAAACCCCAGAAGAGAACTTAGTTTTATAAAAAGGACTTCTTGCATTTATTATTGCCATTTATATTTCTTTTAATTTTACTATTATATCGAGTTTGTATGCTTCAGCTATCATATCTGTTACGTTTTTCACTACATCTTTTCTTAATTCATCAAGGAATCCACTACCTTTATACCCAAATCTTTCAGATATACCTCTATCCCTAATACTAAATGCAATAGCAATAGCCATCTTTTCAGCGGTAATAAACCTACCACTTTTATTACTTCTTGGTCTAATACCTTTTGTTTTAGCCCATTTCTTTATACTGGCTACCTTTGAGTCAAATTCAGACTTACCACCTTTACCTCTGTTTTTAATACCTCCAGATATTGCTTCTATATACTTATTAGCCTCTACTGTAACAGTATTGCCTTCAACCTTGTAAACAATAGACTTATCTAAGTCTCCAGAAGCCTCAAACTTATCTCTTTTAGCTAATCTCTTTACCTCAGAGACAATGTTAGCTCCAACTTCCTTTAAAGCTTTGTCTAAATTCTCCATTTAGCAGATACTTACGCCATTAGGAATCTCTATTGATATATCTGTACTCCAACCAGCTAATTCGTTGCTAAAACGCTCTTTAAATGGCTGTGCAGCAGGTTGTGTTGTAACTTGGTAGTTAGCTTCAAACAAATCCCCTCGCATTAGCTTAGATATTATTGTGTTTATGACTTGAAACTGGGTATTAAATACGTCTTGTAGGTTATTATTACCGTAAAACAGCTCGAAATTAGACTTTTCTTTATTATAATCAACAATATCAGCACATAGCAGTTTTATATTGAAAGTAACGGTTTGTCCGTTATAATTTACACTATCTATCAATAAGTGTGATAATGGGAACATTGTGGTCTTGTCTAAGTCTACATCCTCTATATCTCCGTATGTTACGGTGTTTACAGAAGGACTTAGTAGTAATTCATCTCTTAATGTGTCTAATATGTCGTAAACGTGTGTCATCTTGTTTGTGCTTTAAGCATTCTTTCTTCTAATTCTGATTTTTCTTTAATAAACTCTAAGTACATTAAACATTGGTGTACTGGGAGTTCTGTAACTTCTCCAATTCTTCGGACATCTTCTCCAGCGAGTGTAAATATTGCTTGATAGTTTCCCCACTTTTTACCGAATGCTCGTCCGTCCGACCTTCCTGCTTCTGCTGAAGCTCTTTGAGTGTATAAGCCATCGTAAAGTTGGACAATTTTGTCGCTAAACGATAAAAAAAAACCCTTGCTCCTAATGCAACATCTAATGGGGTGTCTCTCATAACATCTGCCAGATACTCTGTACCCTTGTAGTCGTGTATTAAGTAACTATCTTTGTTCTTAAACTTAATTGGTCTGTACATAACAGCCATTGCTCTATGGAAGTCTTTGTCAACGAAGAGGTATTTCTCTAAATCCACAAATTCTCCGTAACTCATCTTATCGAAGTTAGGTATTAAACCAAACTCAACCGTAACACCATCCGTTCCAGTAAGCTTAAATGTTCTGATAAGTTCTGGTTTACTGTTTAAAACAGAAGATAAGTGTGCTATAGAGCTATCAAATACACTTAATCCTATTCTATCAATGTCTTTAAGTTCTACTCCACAAAATATACCAAGCAGTTTCTTCTCTAAGAAGTCTGTAAGTTCAGCATCTTTGTTTTTCTCCAATACATCAACATACTTTTGCCATTGGCTCAGTTTAATGTCTCGCATTGTTGCAGGTAGATTGAATTCAAAGTTGTTATCCATAAATGTCTTGTATTATATTAAGATAACTTTTATGTAGTTTTTTGTGTTAATTATTTGCATATTAAATATTATTAATATACTTTTGACGAAAATAAGTTGAATATGAACATAATAGATAACAACAATAGCATCCGCTTTGGCTCTTTCAGATGCTTAGATACTGATAAAGTCTATACTGTTACATCAACACTATCTACTTTTGATTTAAGTGAGCCAAATTGGAAGGATAATGCTTTAAAAGCAGAAGATACTGTTAAGAGAGAGGACGGTGTGTCCAGAAAGCTAATGAGAAGTCAATTAAAGAGTAGATTTACAAACATAGAAGAATATAAACAAAAACCAAAATAGAAATTATGCAAGAACAAAAGATTACCACAGAACAGATTACTTACCTTAAATCGGTAGTATTATCTCAATTATTATTAGAAGCTAATGAGTCTCTAATGAACACTACCGTTTATAAGCAGAACTTAAAGCAGCAGATAAACAGAATGAACAACATTTTAGAACCTATCGTAAGAGAAGAGTTTGATGGTATTTATGAATCAGACCCAGAGATGACTACAAACATCTTAAACAAGATAGAATCTATCGTTACCAAGATATGCTCTTACCAGTTAGAGGAGTTAGTTATATTAGACGCGGTAGTAGATAAGTATGAGGATAACAAGGAGTGGTTCTTAGAGCATACAGCATCAGAATTCCTAAGGATAGAATAGTATGATAAAGTTTGATATTAAGCAATTAGAATACGCATATACAAAAGATGGTTTGGCTTCTATAAGAGACGCTAATAAAAACAACTCCTATTTTTTAGATGATAATCTTACCATACCTCTTGTTTACTGTAGAGGAAATAAGGTAATTCCTTACTGGAGAAAAAAAACCAATATATCTGAAGTTGATTTAAAAAGAGTATTTGGTTCTTCTGAGTCTATTCAGCACTATAATGAAAAAATAAGGTTATCGACTCTAAAAAGTTTCACTTGTAAATTGTTAGGTATTGAATACCAATTTCACTCATCTAAAGTGGAGTATAGATTGATTGAGATAAATAAAACAGTAGATGTTGCTTTCTTTGATAAAGATGGTAATATTGTATTATGTATAGAAGTCTATTACACTAATAAGAAAACTACAGAAGATATAGATAAGTTTAATAAAATAAATGTAATTATTTATGAAAAGAGATTACAAAAAGGCGAAAGAGGCGAAAGATGTTATCCAATTAGTGCTGGAAAGGTTGACTTTAATG
>ERZ1048068.1859-NODE-1859-length-15689-cov-5.248817_pt1 | contig 15689 bp, 15 predicted proteins | sample MGYA00383098_ERZ1048068 | MGnify/ENA primary metagenome ERZ1048068 (study PRJEB29581, sample SAMEA5548368) | metagenome | biome: marine; feature: coastal; material: water | depth 1 m | study: Short-term variability in the microbial, nano- and picoplankton... | reverse complement strand
TGCTATTGGGCTTTCATTTACAAAAGCAAAAAATTATGAAGGGGCTGGAGCGAGCAAATTTGGTAGCGTCCTCATTTATATTTTAGTGGCTACCATTGGAATGAAAATGGATTTAAAACTCATTTTCGACAATACAGGTCTTATTGCTATAGGGGTAGTATGGATGAGTATTCATGCGCTGTTGCTTATCGTTGTCGCAAAACTTATAAAAGCACCATATTTTTTCCTCGCTGTAGGAAGTCAAGCCAATGTAGGTGGTGCCGCTTCTGCGCCTATTGTGGCTTCTGCTTTTCATCCATCATTGGCGACCGTTGGTGTACTTTTGGCTGTATTTGGTTATGCTATTGGTACAATTGCCGCCATAGGATGTACTATACTTATGGCGTTGGCTTCAGGAACTCCTTAGATTCATCAATTTTCAAATCAAAAATATACATGAAAAAATATTTTATCCTTATTGCCCTACTTTCTATCGTCGCTTGTGACAACAAACCCAAACAAAATAACACTATTTCGGTGACTATAAAAGGACTAAAAAAAGGAACAGTATACTTGCAGAAATTTCAAGATACCACTTACAGTACTATAGATTCATTATCTGTCAAAGGCGAACAAAGCTTTCAATTGGGATGTCAACTTGATGAACCCGAAGTACTTTATTTAAGTTTATCAAAAGCTATAGATGCTGATCGGGTACAATTTTTTGCTGATACAGGCATCACGTCAATCCATACCACACTAAAACGATTTGTTTATGATGCAAAAATTGAGGGCAGTACACAACAAAAAATTCTGAAACAATACCGCGATAATTTGGAGCGCTTTAAAATCAAACAACTCGAATTGTTGGAAGTGTCATTAAATGCGCAGCGGTTAGGAAAAGAAAAAGAAGCAAGTTCTGCAAAAAAGGAAATGAAAGCTAATCTAAAAAGGCAATATTTGTATAGCATTAATTACGCCATCAACAACAAAGACAATGAGGTTGCGCCATATATTGCCTTATCTGATGTATATGATGTAAATTCAACTTTTCTAGATACTATATACAAAAGCTTGACTCCAAGAATTGCTACATCAAAGTATGGTGTAATTCTAAAAGATTACTTGGGAAAAATAAAGTCTGAGGATAACTAATTAAAGGGCGTTGATTTTCTCAATCATGGCGCGGCCTTTAGTTTCTAGTTCGGCTGCAATACCTTTGAAATGTGTCTTGTGATTTTCAACGTCTTTGGCATTTACTTTTTCGATAAGATCGTCAAAAGTAGCAATTGCTTCATCGATTATAGCATCACTCTTTTTTCTGTCTTTATCAGGATTTGCAGATTCCCAAATGTAAACTGCTTCAATAATGTCTCCTAAAACATAATTGATATCTTTTTTTAAATTTCTAACGTTAGCCATAATTGAATTCGTTTAATTTTTTACAAAATTACATCATTTTTAAATATAAACCTCCAATAATCGAGCATTTGGCGCAGTGATTTTAAAATCTTTTATCGATGCTGGTATTAGAATCGTTTCGCCAAAAGACAATTTTGTTGCTTTTCCGTCAACTTCGAAAACAGCATCGCCATCAACAGCCATATAGATCATGAATGAATCTTGAATGTTTTGTTTTGAAATTGAACCCTCAACATCGAGAACATTGGTCGTAAAATACGGACAAGAGACCAGTTGTTCCGATGTGTTTTTTGTTGCATCATAAGACACCTTAAAATCATCTGGCATATCGAAATCTATAGCATCCATGGCCAAATCGTTGTGTAATTCGCGCATGTTGCCCTCAGCATCTGTACGATCCCAATCGTAAACACGATAAGTGATGTCGCTAGTTTGCTGAATTTCGGCCAGAAGCACACCTGCCCCAATAGCATGAACACGGCCAACTTCAATAAAAAACGTATCGCCGGTAGTCACGGTTTCAAAATTCAAAATAGACGGAAGAGTTTTCGAATTCAAATGCTTTTTGTAAAGCGCTGCCGTCATAGGTTGATTAAAATCAATGATTAAATTTGATCCTTCATCAGCTTGCATGACGTACCACATCTCTGTTTTACCAAAACTTTGATGACGTTCTTTGGCTAAGGCATCATTGGGATGCAATTGTACAGATAAATCTTTTTTGGCGTCAATATATTTGATGAGTAGAGGAAATTTTGACCCAAATTGAGCATAAACTTTTTCCCCAACCAAATCTGCTTTATACTGTTCCATGAGCGTTTTCAGTGAAGTTCCAGAAAGATTTCCATTGGCAACCAAAGAAGTGTCGCCCTCTACATCGCTCAGTTCCCAGCTCTCGCCAGCCATATCTGAATCTGTAGATTTGTTCAAGAAATTGCTTAGTTTTTGGCCGCCCCAAATCTTATCTTTCAGTATGGGTTTGAATTTAAGTGGGTATAGTGACATAAATTATTTTCCAGAATAGGATACAAAATTTCTAGGCGTTTCATACAGTGTAACTTCCAATGCCAAATGAGTATCTACTACAGCTTTTAGTTTATCGTATATAACGACAACAATGTTTTCGGCAGTAGGATTTAGGTTTTTGAATTCAGGGACATCAAGATTCAGATTTTTATGATCAAAAGCATCTTCTATTTCTGATTTGATAAAATCTTTTAAAATTTTTACATCTACAACATAACCTGTTTCTGGGTCAATTTTTCCCGTAACACTGACAATCAATTCGTAGTTGTGCCCATGAAAATTGGGGTTGTTGCATTTGCCAAAAATGGCATCGTTTTTTTCAGCACTCCAATCTGGTCTGTGCAATCTATGGGCCGCATTAAAATGGGCGCGTCGGCTAACGGTTACATTCATGATTTTGTATTTAAATGATTGTAAAATTTTTCAAAAATGATTTTAAACCAAGCTGTATACAATTCAGGTTGCACACCAATATTTTGTTTCACCTCCTCTAAGGGCATCCATTTCCAATCTTCAACTTCGTCTGTGTTGATGATGGGATCATCTTCATAGTATCCAATTAAAACATGATCCAATTCATGCTCGGTCAGACCATTATCAAAGGGAGCTTTATATATAAACGATGTGGTTTCTTTGAGTGCTGTGGTGAATCCCATTTCTTCTTGCAAACGACGTGTTCCGGCTTCAATATTGGACTCGCCATCACGCTGATGACTACAACATGTATTGGTCCATAACAATGGTGAGTGGTATTTGTGTGCTGCACGTTGTTGCAGCATGAGTTCGCTTTTGGCATTGAAAATAAAGACCGAAAAGGCACGGTGCAATACCGCTTTTTCGTGCGCTTCCATTTTGGGCATTAATCCAATTTGTTCGTCATGTTCGTTAACCAATATCACTTGCTCTTCAATCATATTGCTAAATTATCAACTAATTTATGATATTATATTAATTAATTGCTAAAATATAATTCCTTCCCTTTATTTTTGAATGGTCATAAACCCCACAAAGAGCAACAGTTCTTGATTGAATAATAGTATCTTTGCCAAAATTTATTTTTCAATGTCTTTTAAAAGCGAAATTCAGCGCCGCCGTACTTTTGGAATTGTATCTCACCCAGATGCAGGTAAAACTACCTTAACAGAAAAACTACTGCTGTTTGGAGGTGCTATTCAAGAAGCTGGTGCTGTAAAAAGCAATAAAATCAAAAAAGGAGCGACGAGTGACTTTATGGAAATCGAACGTCAGCGTGGAATTTCTGTGGCAACTTCGGTTTTGGCCTTTGAATATAAAGACATCAAAATCAATATTTTAGACACTCCTGGGCACAAAGATTTTGCCGAAGACACCTTCCGTACACTCACTGCTGTAGACAGTGTGATTGTGGTGATTGATGTCGCTAAAGGTGTGGAGGAACAAACAGAAAAATTGGTTCAAGTGTGCCGCATGAGGAAGATTCCGATCATTGTATTCATCAATAAAATGGATCGTGAAGGAAAAGATGCTTTTGATTTGTTGGATGAAGTAGAACAAAAATTAAGATTAAAAGTCACTCCACTAAGTTTTCCTATCGGTATGGGCTATGATTTTAAAGGCATCTATAACCTGTGGGAGCACAACATAAATCTGTTTACTGGCGACAGCAAAAAAAATATTGAAGATACTGTAGAGATTTCAGACTTAGCGGACAGCAAATTAAACACTCTTGTGGGTGATACTGCAGCCGAAGTTCTTCGAGAAGAAATTGAACTTGTTCAGGGAATTTATCCAGAATTTGAGAAGAATGCGTATTTGGAAGGCGAACTGCAACCCGTATTTTTTGGCTCTGCTTTGAACAATTTTGGAGTAAAAGAATTATTGGATTGTTTTATTGCTATAGCACCAACTCCTCGTCCAAAAGCAAGTGAAGAACGCTTGGTTGCTCCGGATGAAGATAAGTTTTCTGGATTTGTATTTAAAATTCATGCCAATATGGATCCCAAGCACCGCGATCGGTTGGCTTTTATAAAAATTGTATCAGGAACATTTAAACGCAATACGCCATACTTGCATGTACGACACAATAAAAAACTAAAATTCTCTAGCCCTAATGCCTTTTTTGCAGAGAAAAAAGAAATTGTAGACACCTCCTACCCTGGAGATATTGTAGGGCTTCACGATACAGGAAATTTCAAAATTGGAGACACACTCACTGAAGGGGAAGTTTTAAATTATAAAGGCATTCCTAGCTTTTCTCCTGAGCATTTCAGATACATCAACAATGCTGATCCTATGAAATCCAAACAACTCTACAAAGGCATAGACCAACTCATGGACGAAGGTGTAGCACAGCTTTTTACCCTCGATCTCAATGGCAGAAAAGTGATTGGTACGGTTGGCGCACTACAATATGAAGTGATTCAATACCGACTGGAGCACGAATATGGTGCCAAATGCAGTTATGAAAACTTGAATGTCCACAAAGCTGCTTGGGTAGAACCCCAAGACGAAAAGAACGAAGAATTTAAAGAATTTAAACGCGTCAAACAACGCTTTTTGGCCAAGGACAAACAAGGCCAATTGGTCTTTTTGGCCGATTCCAAATTTTCGTTACAAATGACCGAACAGAAATACCCTTCCATCAAATTTCATTTGACTTCGGAATTTTAAAAATTATAATTTTCCCTACGAGCATACAGCGAGCTTGTCGAATTGGATACTGATTTTTGAGCGGTGAAACTCCCTAACCGTGCAGAAGCCCTTATTTTGTCTAAAGTTATATCCAACAGGTTAGACAAAGTGTGTTGAACAGTTAAATTTTTTGCTTTTTTTAATTTTTATTCTAATTTTATAACAGATTTAGAGCCCCGTCTAATTCTTCAAAATGATGAACAACCTACGATTTATACCAAATGTTTATTGGCAAACAATAGACCGTAAGAGCCAAAATATAAAAGAAATGAACGCTATCCTTGAGTTTACCGAAAGGATGCGTTTATGTACAAGTTGGCAAACATTAAAACAACGCTCAAAACAAAAAACCTCCGTTAGAGGATAAAACATAAAAACGTGTAACTGAATGTATAACCTAAATTATTTGCCTATGATATAGAACAAAAAACAAACGGAGGAATATTTTGCAAATGTAGAATACCTCACAGGACTATAAAAATATTTAGAGCATTATTGCTCGTTAACTATTAAAATCATTAAAAATGAAGAAATTAATTTTTTGTATTAATGCAATATTATTTGTGTTGTTATTACAGAGTTGTGAAGGTATCAGCCCAGGGAGTAACCCTCCAACTTGTGAATGGGATGAGGAGAATCAAGTAGTCTTTTATGACTTACAATTAAGTTTTCCTTCAGGACTATCTAATTGGCATAGCAATTTAATTCCTATAGATAATATTGAACGTTCACTTATCAATATTTTGGAAGTCAATAGCAATACAGGTTCATCCTCTCAAGCAAAAATATCAGTTACAATGAAATCTGATGGGAATAGTTGTATTGGAGAAAAATCTGTAGCTTTTATGAAAGGTGCGTCAGAGGTTGGTATTAGCAATATAGTTGTCCCTTTTGTGTCCAATGCAGTTTTTCTTGTAGAAGTAACCGTTGGTATTAGAACCGATACCTTTGTCAATACTGTTGGTAACGGAAATTATTACCACGTAATGTGGAGTGGAGCAGGAAACGACCCTAACGGAGGAATTGTTGGTAATATATCAGGTACAAAGATTACCTATGGTAATATTAATGGAACTACTTCAATAGTAATTTCTAAGGATGGTTCTTATATAAAAAACGGAAAAAGAATATATATGTAAAAAAGATATCATGAAAAAAACAAATTACAGATTACATTACATCGTATTAATGATTGTTGGACTTCTACTTTCTTGTAACAATGAGGAACGTTTGGAAACAACAACCATACAAGAATCATCTATTGAATTAAAGTCAAGTTACAATTTATTAGATATTACACCCAATGTGTATCACGATTATTTTAAACAAACCGAACATAGTGTAGGTTTTTCTTCTTTAAAAGCTAGTTCGTTAAGTGAACACTCTGTGGTAGAAAGAATTAACATCAAAGACGAAAAAAAGGAAGCACGTTTATCTATTAACAATAAGGATATCGATAATTTTGTAATGTCTCGAATAATATCAAAGTCTAATAGTTCAGATATTTATGGAAAGACTGTTCGTTTTAAAATTGGTAAAAAATCTAACTCTGAGAAAAATACAGTTACATCTTCTGAAACGGAAGTGGAAATGTATGTTCCGGAATTGGTAGAAATTACGAATCCGAAAATAGAAAGTGAAGACGACCTTTTTCCTATATGCTATTATGAAGATTTTGTATTAGAATGGAATGCAGACCCTGATAATGAAGAAGGTTTAGTGGTCATTGCAGAATATTTTGGAAATAATGCCATCCCTCAAAATTCTAACAATGAACATATTTTAAATACCGATGTTATTGATGTAGATGACGGACATATTGTTTTAAACAATGATTTGTTCAAAGATATACCTAATCTAAGCATTGTACACTTAGTTTTATTAAGAGGAAATGTAACGATACAAGAAATAGAAGGAGAATTGTATAAGTTCTTTGCGGAATCTCATGTAAGACTTCCCGTTATTTTGGTAAAAGATTTGAATACCATTGCAAAAGAATAAGTTTAACTATAAAGGCAGGTTGAATTAATTCAATCTGCCTTTAATTATTACACTAATAATTTGAAAAAAACTCGTTTTACTATATTCTTATTAATACTATTTGTAACTTCTAACAATCATCCTTTAAACGCACAGCATAAAAATGATTTTGAAGCAAGGTTGTTTAATATTGGCTTTGGTGGTATTGTTGGTGGCTTTGGTGCCGTTATTAATAAAAAACCCAATGAGAAAACAGGAAAAATATTTTTAAAAGGTTTTTATCAAGGAGCATTAGGAGGATATCTGCTTTTTGAAAGTAAACGCCTTGTTGGTAAATTTGGTAAAACTGGTAACTATAATTATGTATGGCCATCAAAACTCGTCAATTTTGCGGGGGTATCTATTATAGAAAATGCAGCAGGCAATAGAAATTTTTGGGAACGTTGGCATATCAATTTCGGGTTTAATCGTTTGGAATTTCACACTAAAGATAAATTTAAATTATCGTATAGAATTATGCCTTTTTCTTTTGGTAATACTATTTATGGTTTTACGCAAGGTAAATTAGATATAAATACTTCTCTTAAAATTGGAAGTTTTGTATTTGCCACGGATAAAATAAATAACTCAAAAGGTTTTGAAGGTGTTACTTTTGCTAATACAATTTTATATCAATCAGATAATACTATATTAAATAAAATAGATATTATTTCTCACGAGATTATTCATGTTTATCAATATGAAAGTTTTTCTGGATTTAATCCGTTTTTGGACAAACCAATTAGCAAATTTATAATTAATGATAATTGGACAGAAAAATACGTCAAAATTTTCTATACTGATTTCAATTATTTAGTTAAAGGAATATTAATAATAGCACAAGAATATGAGAATTCTTTTTTTGAAAAAGAAGCGAGATATTACACGGAATAAAGTAACGTTCGCCAACACGGTATATAAACAATAGCAGTTTAAGTGATAAAACGAAAGTATAAACATAACACAAAGGTCAGTGCAAAACCGAAAGGTTTGTGCTTAGAAATCCGCTACTACTCATAGCCGGAGACCGTTAGCAATAATTATAAACAAAAAACAGAAAACAATGAAAAACCTAATGAAATTTATCGGATTAGCATTTTTAACAATGACATTAGCATTTACGAATGTTGACAAAAAGACAATTGTGATTGATGTAAATGGTGCTGTTTCAGAACGAGAAGTTTGGTTAGGTAGCCCAGCTACACCTAGCCGTCTTTCTGGGCCTTCTTTAGTAAATACTGGTGCAATTGTTAGGTACTCTACTGGAATTGTTAATGGAGCTACGTCTTACGAATGGCGACTTCCATATCCCTATAATACAGTAAGTACATTTAATTACTTCGGACAAAGATGGGAATTGCAATTACCTGCAACAGGCATACAAATTACTGCTTTTACAGGTTATGCCAAAAACTCTGGTTATGTGCAAGTTTGGGGTAAAAATGAATGTGGTAACGGTGGTGTAAAACTTTTAAGCGTAAGACACGCAACCAATCCTCGTGGTGGCGGAGGCGGAGGTATTCCATTAAATAGCTTCGGTGCTGAAAACACAAATGAAGATATCGTTATTCATCCAAACTCAGTTGATAATATTCTCAAAATTAATTTAGGGAATAGTGATAGTGGTTTTGTTAAAATATATAATTTACAAGGACAGCTAATACAACAAGTTGAGATAATTTCTAATCAAATTGAATTAAATACGTCCAATTTACAAAACGGAATTTTCCTTGTAGATATAATCCAAGGAAATGAAAAGACGACGAAAAAAATAATTGTTCAACATTAAAAAATACAGAAAATGAAATTATTTGCTTTAATACTAACAGTTACTACACTTATAGCTTGTAGTAGTAATGATGATAAAGAAGTTCCGGTTGAACCTAGGTGTTTGCAAGATATTATTAATTCTATTTTAGAAGAAGAAGTATCAAATCCAAAACGTACTATTTCAAGCTACAACTATAATGAACAAACTGTTTATTCAGTTTCACCAAATAGTTATGTTACCGAACCTGCAACTATTATAGTAGATTCATCTTGTAATACTATTTGTTTGATTGGCGGTTTTGCAGGTGACAATGGTGAAACTGATGGTTGTGAAAATTTTGAAAATGCGGAATTGATAGAAATTATTTGGTCTGACCCTAGGTAAACTGTCTACAACAACGTGTAAGCATAATAAAGGTTAAAAGCTCAAAGTAGAAAGTACCTTTGTGTTTGCCAAAGTAATTTATTGTTCGAAAGTAATAACTTGCTTATCCCTTAATATACTTACAAAAAACCACTATGCAATATGACGAAACCCATCAAAACAAATTTGACAGAATAGCTGAACTTTTAAATGCTTTTATGGGTAATAAGTTTGACAACTACATTGAACTTCAAAATTTTGTTGAAAATCATATTGGAACAGTTTCTAAAGAATTAGACGATAAATTCCAAGAAGTTGACAAAAATGAAGATGTAGACAAATGGAATACCGAAATGTCAAAACTCGAAGATGAACTTGGTTATGAGGGCTTCAAATTTGACTACGAATTTACTAACAGAATAAGATTTTCTTCAATTATTCAAACATATTCGATGTTAGAGGTTTATCTAAAGTGGCTTTGTGAAAGATTAAGGAAAATAAACCATAATCCATTTGGAATCGCAGATTTGAAAGGTAATAGTGATTTAGAAAAAGGAAAATTGTATTTAAAAAGAGTCTATAATCTTGACTTTTCTAAATTGGAACCTGAATGGAGTTTTTTGAACGATATGAAAAAAATCCGAAATCAAATAATTCATAATAACGGAGAGTTTCAAACAAAGGATAAAGAAATCGTCAGAATTATAGAAAAGATAGAATTATTGGGCAGAATGTGGGACGACATCGAACCTGGAATGAAACCTAATAAGAATTATGAAATTAAGATTGTTTCGAAAGAACTGAATACAAAATTTATTAATTACGTTAGAACATTTTTTGCAAAAGTACTATCTGAAATAAATACTGTATAGAACACCGTGTATGATTAATTGCTAGTTCTCGCCTAATTCTGAAAATCCTTGTTTCGACTGTTCGGCGAGGCTCACTCGAGCCAAGCTCAACAACAGCGGATTTTCAGCTTGGTGTGTACTTGCAAAGTTAATGCTAACCCGCAACTACTCATAGTCGGAGACCGTTCAAAACAAAAAAAATCCCACAGAATTGTGGGATTTTTTTTGTACTATGCTTGACCAGTGGGCCCAAAATTAAGCGGTACTGGTGGCTTATCGTAGTCTTTAATTTCGCCATGAGCTTGCTCAAAGCGTTTGACATTGTCTTGTAAGGCCTTAGAAAGTCGTTTGGCATGTTGTGGCGTCAAGATAATTCTTGACTTCACTTTGCTTTTCGGAATTCCTGGCATAATATTGACAAAGTCAACCACGAACTCAGAAACAGAATGGTTAATAATCGCTAAATTAGAATAGGTGCCTTCGGCAACTGATGCATCCAACTCAATGTTTATTTGGCCTTTTTGTTTATTCTCTGAATCGCTCATAGCTTATATATTAAAACTCTTGTTTTTCTTCTTTGGCTTTCATCAAAGATTCTAGTTCTTCGCTAGACCCAACAATCATGTTGTCATAAACTCTAAGTCCTGTACCTGCTGGAATTCTGTGTCCAACAATAACATTTTCTTTGAGTCCTTCTAGTGCGTCTACTTTACCATTCACAGCGGCTTCGTTGAGGACTTTTGTAGTTTCCTGGAACGATGCTGCAGAAATGAATGATTTGGTTTGTAGCGAAGCACGCGTGATTCCTTGCAAAATTGGCGTGGCCGTCGCTGGACGTGCATCACGTGCAGAAACTAGAGTTTTGTCTTCTCTTTTGAGAATTGAATTTTCATCTCTCAGTTCACGTGCAGTGACAATTTGCCCCGCTTTAAGCGTTGCAGAATCACCAGCATCTTCGATCACTTTCTTACCAAAGATATCATCGTTTTCATCAATAAAATCTGATTTGTGTACCAATTGGTTTTCTAAGAAGATTGTATCTCCAGAGTCTTCAATTCGTACTTTTCGCATCATCTGACGTACAACCACTTCGAAGTGTTTGTCGTTGATTTTCACCCCTTGCAAACGGTACACCTCTTGAACTTCGTTCACTAGGTATTGTTGTACTGCCGATGGGCCTTTGATGTTCAAGATGTCGTTTGGTGTTACCGATCCATCAGAAAGTGGCATTCCAGCTTTTACAAAGTCATTTTCTTGTACCAAAATCTGGTTCGAAAGTTTGACTAAGTATTTCTTGATGTCACCTGTTTTAGATTCAATAATGATTTCTCGGTTCCCTCTTTTGATTTTACCAAAAGAAACCACACCGTCAATCTCACTCACAACCGCTGGGTTGGATGGGTTACGTGCTTCGAATAATTCGGTAACACGTGGAAGACCACCTGTAATATCACCAGCTTTGGAGGATTTACGTGGTATTTTAACCAAAATCTTTCCAATGTTGATTTTCTCGTTGTCTTCTACCATAAGGTGAGCACCTACTGGAAGGTTGTACGAACGAATCACACCGCCTTTTCCATCTTCTATATGTAATGTAGGAATGAGTTTTTTGTTTCTTGATTCAGAAATAACTTTCTCTTGGAAACCTGTTTGCTCATCAATTTCTACTTGATAAGTCACCCCTTGTTCGATATTTTCAAAACGAACTTTACCAGAGAATTCAGAAATAATCACACCGTTGTATGGATCCCACTGACAAACAACTGTGCCTTTCTTCAGTTTTTGTCCATTTTTAACAAAAATGGTGGATCCGTAAGGGATGTTGTTTGTACTGAGTACAATTCCTGTTTTCTTATCAACCAATTTAATTTCAGATGTTCTAGAAATGACGATATCTATGTCGTTTCCTTCGTTATCTTTTCCTTTTACGGTTTTCAAATCTTCGATTTCAGCCACACCATCAAACTTGACAGCTAGGTTGTTTTCTTCAGAAATGTTACCTGCAATCCCTCCTACGTGGAATGTACGAAGTGTAAGTTGTGTTCCTGGTTCTCCAATAGATTGTGCAGCAACAACACCAACAGCTTCACCTTTTTGTACCATCTTTCCAGTGGCAAGGTTTCTTCCGTAACATTTGGCACAAATACCAGTTTTGGCTTCACAAGTCAATGCAGAACGTACTTCAATAGAATCTATTGGTGACGCTTCAATTTTCTTTGCAATTGCTTCATTGATATGATCACCAGCAGCAACAAGAAGTTCTTCAGTGATAGGATCATATACATCATCCAATGAGGTACGTCCTACAATTCGCTCTTCTAGTTTTTCTACAACTTCTTCGTTTTTCTTCAGAGATGTTACAGTAATTCCACGTAAAGTTCCACAGTCATCAGAATTTACGATAACATCTTGTGAAACATCTACCAATCGACGTGTTAGGTACCCTGCATCGGCTGTTTTAAGTGCGGTATCGGCAAGACCTTTACGTGCACCGTGAGTAGAGATAAAGTATTCCAAAATTGAAAGTCCTTCTTTAAAGTTAGAAAGAATTGGGTTTTCAATAATTTCTCCACCACCAGCATTAGATTTTTTTGGCTTGGCCATCAATCCACGCATACCGGTCAACTGTCGAATTTGTTCTTTAGATCCACGAGCTCCAGAATCAAGCATCATATACACAGAATTGAATCCTTGCTGATCTTCACGGATACGTTTCATAGAAAGTTCTGTAAGCTCGGCATTGGTAGATGTCCAAATATCAATCACCTGATTGTAGCGTTCGTTATTTGTAATCAATCCCATGTTGTAGTTGGCCATAATTCCATCAACTTGTTTATTTGCTGAATCGATCATTGCATGCTTTTCTTGTGGAATAATGATATCACCTAGACTAAACGACAATCCACCTTTAAAGGCAAAATTGTATCCCAATGATTTAATTTCATCAAGGAATGCAGCTGTTTCTGGAACAGAAGTTGCTTTCAGAATGCCGTGAATAATGTCACGAAGTGATTTTTTGGTCAATACTTCATTGATGTATCCTGCAGCAGCGGGAACTTTTTCATTAAAAAGTACGCGACCTACAGTGGTCTCAATAATTTGAGTTGCAAGTTCACCTTCGGCATTGAAGTCTTCGGTACGCACACGTATTTGGGCGTTCAAATCAACGCGTTTTTCGTTGTATGCGATGATGACTTCTTCTGGCGAGTAGAATGTTAATCCTTCACCCTTAATTTTTACTTCTTTAGTAGACTTACGTAACTTGGTCATGTAGTACAAACCGAGTACCATATCTTGAGAAGGTACGGTCACTGGCGAACCATTGGCTGGATTCAAAATATTGTGTGATGCAAGCATCAACAATTGAGCTTCCAGAATAGCTTCTGGGCCAAGTGGTAAATGTACCGCCATTTGATCGCCATCAAAATCGGCATTAAAAGCTGTACAAACGAGTGGGTGCAATTGAATTGCTTTTCCTTCGATTAGTTTTGGCTGAAATGCTTGGATTCCCAAACGGTGTAAGGTTGGCGCACGGTTTAGGAGTACTGGATGTCCTTTCAAAACATTTTCCAAAATATCCCAAACCACTGGCTCTTTTTTGTCTATAATTTTCTTTGCAGATTTTACAGTTTTTACAATTCCTCTTTCAATCAGTTTTCTGATAATGAAGGGTTTGTACAATTCTGCTGCCATGTTTTTTGGCAATCCACATTCAAATAATTTTAATTCTGGTCCAACAACAATTACAGAACGTGCAGAATAATCGACACGTTTACCCAGTAAGTTTTGACGGAAACGACCTTGCTTTCCTTTCAATGAATCTGAAAGTGATTTTAGAGGTCGGTTAGAATCTGTTTTTACTGCCGATGATTTTCGAGTATTATCAAAAAGTGAATCTACAGATTCTTGAAGCATACGCTTCTCGTTTCTTAAAATAACTTCTGGTGCTTTGATTTCGACCAAACGCTTCAAACGATTGTTTCTGATGATCACACGACGGTACAGATCATTCAAATCTGAAGTCGCAAATCGACCACCGTCTAGCGGCACCAATGGACGTAATTCTGGTGGAATAACAGGGATGGCTTTCATGATCATCCATTCTGGTTTATTCTCACGGTTTTGATTACCATCTTTTAAAGCTTCAACAACTTGAAGACGTTTTAATGCTTCTGTTTTTCGTTGTTTGGATGTCTCGGTATTGGCTTTGTGGCGCAATTCAAAAGACAATTCTTCTAAGTTAATTCGCGACAACAATTCAATCAAACAATCAGCACCCATCTTTGCGATGAATTTGTTAGGGTCTGAATCTTCTAAGTACTGATTTTCTTGAGGAAGTGCCTCGGCGATGTTTAAGTACTCTTCTTCCGTGAGGAAATCCATTTTCTTAATGGGCTCACCTTCTTCATTTACAGCAGTTCCTGGCTGAATCACCACGTAACGTTCGTAGTAAATGATCATATCTAATTTCTTAGATGGTAACCCAAGAAGGTATCCTATTTTGTTTGGTAAAGAACGGAAGTACCAAATGTGTGCTACAGGAACAACTAGGTTGATGTGGCCTACACGCTCACGACGTACTTTTTTCTCTGTTACCTCTACACCACATCGGTCACAAATAATGCCTTTGTAGCGAATACGTTTATACTTTCCACAAGCACATTCGTAGTCTTTTACAGGACCAAAAATACGTTCACAGAACAAACCGTCACGTTCAGGTTTGTGGGTTCTGTAGTTGATGGTTTCTGGTTTAAGAACTTCTCCTCTTGAGTCTGCTAAAATAGACTCTGGCGAAGCGAGACCAATGGAAATTTTGTTGAACTTCTTTTGTGTTGTATTATCTTGTTTTCTTGCCATTTTTTATGGTATATGATAATGTTTTTATTCCTCTAATCTGATGTCTAATCCTAATCCTTTCAGTTCGTGCATCAATACGTTGAACGATTCTGGTAATCCTGGTTCTGGCATTGGTTCACCTTTTACGATTGCTTCGTAAGTTTTGGCTCTACCAACAACGTCATCAGATTTTACAGTTAAGATTTCTCGAAGTGTGCTTGAAGCACCGTATGCTTCTAAAGCCCAAACTTCCATTTCACCAAAACGCTGACCACCAAATTGTGCTTTACCACCAAGAGGTTGTTGCGTAATAAGTGAATACGGTCCAATGGAACGAGCGTGCATCTTGTCGTCTACCATATGCCCTAGTTTTAGCATATAGATGACACCAACCGTTGCAGGTTGGTCGAAACGGTCACCAGTTCCTCCATCATAAAGGTAAGTATGTCCGAATTGTGGAATACCTGCCTCTTCTGTGAGTTCATTGATTTGATCTAAAGTTGCACCATCAAAAATTGGTGTTGCAAACGTGCGTCCAAGATTTTTACCTGCCCACCCAAGAACAGTTTCATAAATCTGACCGATATTCATTCGCGATGGTACCCCTAGTGGATTCAATACGATATCTACTGGTGTTCCATCTTCTAAGAATGGCATATCCTCGTGACGTACAATACGCGCTACAATACCTTTGTTTCCGTGACGTCCAGCCATCTTATCACCTACTTTAAGCTTACGCTTTTTAGCGATAT
>ERZ1048068.1857-NODE-1857-length-15723-cov-24.593567_pt1 | contig 15723 bp, 14 predicted proteins | sample MGYA00383098_ERZ1048068 | MGnify/ENA primary metagenome ERZ1048068 (study PRJEB29581, sample SAMEA5548368) | metagenome | biome: marine; feature: coastal; material: water | depth 1 m | study: Short-term variability in the microbial, nano- and picoplankton... | reverse complement strand
AGTTGCGATGCTAAAAATAACGAAGTAATTCTTTTCTTGTGAATAGGCAGGTTTACGTGCTTGGCACCATTGTTTTCTATTTCTTCTTGCAGCAGGCCGCCATTAGATATAACTATTGATTGATGACCTCTTTCAACTAAGGCCTTTGAAAAGTCTTTGACCCCTCTTTCAACACCTCCAAAATTTAACTCAGGCAATAATTGAATAACTTTTAATTTATTCATACCTTAGCGACATAGCTGGATCTAGTTTGGCAGCTTTTTTTGCAGGCCAAATTCCAAAAAACAATCCAACCATTGCTGAGAATGTTATTGAACCTATCATAGCACCTACAGGTAAAGAAAATGGCCAGTCAAATAATGTTGCACAAATCCACAATATAGTAGTGCCAAAAAATAAACCTATCAGCCCACCTATAATACATAGCAGAACTGCTTCAACAATAAACTGAAGCATAATAGCACTGTGAGTTGCACCAAGAGCTTTTCTTAAACCAATTTCTCTTGTTCTTTCTGTAACGGACACAAGCATAATATTCATCACACCAATACCGCCAACTACAAGACTTATACCTGCTATTGCAGCTATCAAAAGTGTGAATATGCCTGTTGCTTGCCTTCTAAGATCTGAAAATTGGCTATAGTCACTAATTCTAAAATCATTATCCTGACCAGGACCAATATCATGCTTTGCTCTGAGTATCTGCTCGATTGACATCATTATCTCATCAACATTTTCATCGTTAGAAATACCAACATTAATTGAATCAACATTTGGAGTTCCAAATACTCTTTGTGAGCCTGTAAGTAAAGGTATATAGAGTTCTTCATCAGGATTTTGCCATCCGGTAGAGCCTTCCTCTTTTAAAATACCAATTACTTTATATGAGGTCCCAGCAATTAATATTTCCTTATTAAGCAAATTACTTGCTCTAGTTTTTAACTCGCTTGGAATCTTAGAACCAAGAACAACCACCCTTTTTCTTCCTAAATTATCATCTTCATCAAACAGCCTTCCAGAATCTAGCTCATAACCTCTCACACCAAAATGAATCGGTAAGTAGGCTCCTATTCTCTGATTAATATTTGCATTACCAAACTTGACCTGACGGTTTCTTGTTATAGTTGGCGATATTTCCCAATCATGTTCTTTATATTTAGAAAGTGCTTCAGCATCTTTTATATCTAATGGAATCAGGCCTTTGGTTACCGCCCCCCTCCTGTTTTGACCTGGTGCAACATATAAAGTTCTTCCTCCCAAATCGTCAATACTGGCCTCAAGAGCTTTTTCCGCGCTTGAGCCGATACCTATCACTGCTATTACTGCAGCAGTTCCAATTATAATTGCTAGTGAAGTAAGAAAAGACCTAATAGAATTAGATCGTATCGAAGATATAGCAGATATTAGTGATTCTTTAAAAAGCATTAACCGAAACTAAATGAAGCGTTTACACGCTCTTTAAATCTTTGTTGATAATCATACAGACTTTTACTTGGAAGAATAAACACAGTGTCGCCTTGTGTAAGGCCGCTTATGATTTCTACATTTGATAAATCTGAAACACCTATTTTGACCCATGATAACTGTGGGCCTTTTTTTGTATCTTTTATCACAATGAATTTATTAAAATTTTCACCTTTAACTTTTTCTTTAAGAAAACTATCAACTATTTCAGTTGAGATGTTTAGAATTGATGCGGCTGAGTAAATATCTTTTCTTGTTCTTAATGCCATTGAGGGAGCTGTCATGGAGACATCTTTATTTAAGATTTCAATAACAACGTCAGTATTCATTCCTAATAGCAGTAAATTATCCTTGTTATCAATATCAATTAGAACTGGAAAGGTTGTAACATTCTGCTCAATCTTAGCTAATGGCTCAACCTTAGAAACAGTTCCATAGAATTCTTTATCTCTATATGCGGCAACTTTTATTGAGACAACTTGACCGATTGATACCTTACCTACATCAATTTCATCAACCAACGCTCTTACCCTAACCTTAGAAAGATCTGCCAATGTCATAAGTATAGTCCCACCACCTACAGCCATGGTCGGAGAGGATATAACTTGTCCAACCTCAACAGGCCTTGAAATGATAGTGCCTGCAACAGGTGATCTAACTACAGTATCATCTAGTGCAATTTTTGCATTTTCATATGAAACTTCAGTTCTTACAACTGAGGATTTGGCTTGAGCAAGGTTCTCTTGAATATCCTCATAATCTTTATCAGAAATACTTCCTTTAGAGTGCAATTCGGAGCCTCTTTCAAATTGAGATTGAGCATTATCAAGCCTAACTTTGGATGCTTCTAAGTCTGATTTTGATTGATCAAGGATATTTTTAGGTGTTCTTTGATCAATTTGACCAAGCATAGATCCTTTCTTAACAGTATCTCCCACCTCTGCTCCAAGATATAGGATTTCCCCAGATGCTTTAGATTTAATTTCTACAGAAGCAATAGCCTCTATGATACCTGATGCTTCAATGCTAACTTCGAGTTTTTTTTCAGATATATTATCTTTTTTATAAAAAGTGCTGGCTTCTTTTGGTTCTTCGGATTTCCCACAAGAAACAATTAATATAGAAAAAAGTGTAATTAGTAAGTAGTTTGTTTGTTTCATATTATTTATATTCTGTTGTCAGACTCTATTAGCCCATCTTTAATGTTAATAATTCTCTTTGATTGATTTGCGATCTCTTCCTCATGTGTAATAAGTATTATAGTCTGTCCTTCTTCATTAAGCTCTCTAAAAAGATTCATAACATCATCACCAGTTTTAGAATCCAAGTTTCCTGTTGGCTCATCAGCAAAAAGGATACTAGGCTTATTAACCAATGCGCGAGCGATAGCCACCCTTTGCTGCTGACCACCAGAGAGTTCTGAAGGTCCGTGATTGACTCTATCTGATAGACCTACTTGATGTAATACCTCTTTAGCTCTTTTTTCTGCTTGATTTTTTTCAGTTCCAGCATACTTCAATGGAAGTATTACATTACTTAATGCCGAATTTTTTGCAAGCAAGTGAAAGGATTGAAAGACAAAGCCAATCTCTTTATTTCTGATTCTTGCCAAATCATCCTCGCCAAGGTCATTCACAAGTTGATTATTAAGATAGTATTGGCCGCTGGTCGGGGTATCTAAACATCCAATAATATTCATGAGGGTTGTTTTACCAGACCCGGAAGGCCCCATAATTGATATAAACTCACCTTTTTCTACTGATAAATTTACTCCCTTTAATGCGTCTACTTGTTGATTGCCAACAAAAAAAGATCTAATAAGGTTTTTAGTTTCTATAATCATAAAAATTTAGACAAGTATAAATATTGTTGGTTCATTAATTAAGCTATTTAACCAAGCCGTTTGAAATATCTTTTAGGTATGATATCCATCCCTCTGCAGATATTTTTGTATCATCAAAACTCAGTGCCTTAGTAAAATAAGTATTGGCTCTTTCATAATCATTTAATTCATACAGAGATATTCCCATCAAAATATCTAATCTGCCAGGATTTTTCTCATAGTTTAGTTTTTTAGCTTCCAATAAGTACTTGAATGCAGTTTTCCAATCCTCTTCTTCGAAGGCAAATCTTCCAATCTTAAAAGCGGTATTCGGATCACTTTCCAACCTTAATGACTCTTGTAAATACTCAATGCCTTTAGTTCTATCTTTAAGAATAAAATAGGAATCTGCTAGTAGTTCATAGTTTTTTTTAGTTTCATTTATTATTCCAGCATTTATTCCGTATTGAATAGTTTTTATAGCCTTCTGTGGTAAATTTTTATAAAGATAGTATCTACTTAAATCAAGGTATTCTTTTTCTTTTGTCAGAGTATTCTGTTCATAAGCCAACTCCAGACCTGCAAGTGATTCATTATCATCGTCTTGGGTATAATAAAGCCCACTTAGTTGCTTCCAGTATTCTTTTTTATCAGGATTCACAAAGATAAGCAATTGAGCAGTCTCAATAGCTTCGTTAAATTTTTCTAATTGTATCGCCAAGGAAAGCTCATACCCCAACCAATCCTCTTTATATGAGGTGGTTAGCTCATTTGCCTCAGAAATATTTTTATAAGCCTCCTCATAATTATCTTCTTGAAAATAAGATATACCCAGCATAATCCTATCCGCAGGTGGGAATAACAATCGCCTTTTTATAGCAATGGCTTTGTACTGCTCAAGAATTTCAATTGCACCTAAATAGTTTGCATTTTGAAAATAACATTGTGCTAAATTTTTTCGAACTTGAAGGCCTGTTACTAATGGCATTTTTTTAAACTTTAAAGATTTTGCATACCATGGAATGGCATCCTCATACTTGCCCTGTATTGCATAAAAATTACCGTAAAGTTGGTTTATGAGCGCTCTCTCATAACTTTGTTCATTTAAAAAATATCTTCTTACAAAAACATCGAGCTCTCTTTGTGCCTCAACATAGTTCTCATCTTCAAGAAACTCATTTATTCTTTGCAAATAACCATAAGTAAATTGATTGATTGAGTCATCGGATGAATGTAAGACAGGTGATGGTGTAATTAAAATGGCTAAAATTAAAAGATATTTATACATTGCAACTAAACTCCACAAGTAATTGGCCCTTTTGTTCCACAGCAACCCCATCAATTGTTTTGGGTTTAAATTGCCATCTTTTTACAGCCTTTATGGCTTCAGAGTTAAAAACTCTAGAAGGCTTAAAGGAATCAATAACAATATTATTAACTTTTCCCATTGCGCTAACTGTTAAAATCATTGTAACAGAACCATTAATACCATTTATCTGTGCCTCTCTTGGGCACCTTGGTGCTACTTTAACTATAGGAAGTAACTGACTCATACCAGTACCCATTGATTCCAAGTTACCCAAGAAGGCACCTGAAAAGTCGGTTGGCAAAGCAAAGTCAGGCATATCAAAATCTAACTGAGCAACTGGAGGTGGTTTGTTAACATCTAAATCTATTTGAGGTTGAGGGGGTCTTTTGGGTGTTGGTGGCTTATCGGGTATGGTTCTTTTTCTTTCTTGCAAACTATCATCTTGCTTTATTCTAATAAACTCAACAAAACTAGGTTTATCTGATTTCTTATCTAAAGCAGCTGCTTGAGAAATGAGAGTTTGTATGACAAAAAAAACAGCCAATGTGAAAAGAATTGGTGATATTGTTTTTATCCAATAACTATATTTATTAATCATTCTTTGCAGCAATTGAAATATTTTGAACACCAGCCAGTCTTATCTGATCCATGGTTTCAACAAGCAAGCCCGACCTTGATTCTTTGTCTGCTTGAATAATTACAGATCCTCCGGGGTACTCTATTTTTAGTCTTTCAATATTAGCTCTTACAGCCTTTAGATCGATTCTTCTTTTATCAATCCAAATTTCATTATTTTGTGTTATTGCTACAAGGATGTTACCTTTTTCGTCTCTTTCGGCTGTTTCAGCATTTGGCCTATTAATATCAACCCCAGTTTCTTTAACAAATGAAGTTGTAACAATAAAAAATATTAACATGATAAATACAATATCCATCATAGGAGTAAGATCTAAAGCAGAGTCTTCAACCTGTTTTCTATTTTTTCTTCTCAATGTGAGTAACCTCTATTTTTAAGCAATAATCTAATTTCATTAGTTGATTTGTCTAGTCTTTGAGCAAGGTCCTGCCTAAAGTAGAGCCCAAATAATGTAATAACCATACTTGCCATAGTTGGAATAGTTGCCTTGGCTACGCCAGAGGACATTGCTCTAGGATTCCCTGTTCCTAAAAATGATAAAACTTCAAAGACTTCTATCATCCCATATACAGTTCCAAGAAGACCAATCATTGGGCACATCCCAATCAAACCATCTAATAATTTAATATTAGAAAAGGAATCTCTTCTGTAAGCAGATAGGAAAGTTTTTTCAACAAAAAATAATTTGGTTGATTCTGGTGGGTTTGATAAAACAAAATCTTCAATTCTTTTGGAGGTCCAAATTTTACGATCTACAAAAATAAAAAAATACTTACTAAATAAAATGTAAAAAATTATAAGAGTCAAAGCAAATAATATATAGAGAACAGGCCCACCTCTTATTATCAAATCATTTAAAAACATTCTTAGTCCTTAGATAAAATATAGGAAGCTTTTTCCTCTAATATCTGCACTATTGATGATGTTTTTTCAGAAAGATAAGTGTACATACCAAGCAAAGGTGCTGCAACGATTAGACCTAACATTGTTGTTATAAGTGCTTGGGAGATGCCACCAGCCATTTGCTTAGGATCTCCTGTACCAAATAAGGTAATTGCTTGGAATGTTTCTATCATTCCTATAACAGTTCCTAATAAGCCCAAAAGAGGAGCAACAGCAGCAAAGAATTTTACCCAGTTATTACCCCACTCGATTGTTCCAGAGTAATTAATAATTATCTCATCAATAATATTTTCTTTGGATTCGCGAGAAGAATTAGATTTTACAGAATTGGTCATTTCAAATATAACACCCTCTGATTCATTCATAACTTCTTGTTGATATTCCCTTAGTTTGAAGATTTTAAAAGCGCTAAAGGCAGCTCCTATCAATCCAATAAGTATAATAATAAAACCAATAGATTTACCTTGAGCAATTCTTTGAATCCACCCTGGTTTATCAAGATAAAGTGAAAGAAGAAAGCCTCTAGTTGGATCAATAGATACAGTTGAATATTCCTCAGCTTTTAAATGTTTTTTTAGTGATCTTGTAATTTTTGATTCTGGCTGTTTAGCAAGTAGCTGAAAACTATTTAAAGAAGAGACGGGTGTAACAAACTTTCCATCATGTGATGCTGAGAATAACCCATACCTGGTTACAGGACCTTTAAAACTTTCACCATCTGGATTTGTTATCTGAGCATTAAAAGTTTTAATCTCGCTTCCAGCAACAATTTCATCAAAATAAGCAAGCCACAAGTCTTCTAACTCAAGAAGATTATGAACTTTAATCTTGCTAACTGACTTTAGTGTCTCAAGTCTCTCAGGAAATTCATAAAAGATTACTGAGTTGTTGCTAGCAGCAGCAAGCTCACCAGCATATTGTCTTGTAACACCAAATAATTCACCCAGAACTCCAATTTTAATTTGAAGACTTTCTTCAAGTTCAGTTAGAACTTTTTCATAATTCTGGAAATCGGTTTCTAGTTTTTTATTTCTAGCATTCTCGTCTGCAAGTTTTTGCTTTGCGTCATTTAACAAAGCAGTTCTTTCAGCTACTTTTTCTATAAATGAATTTAACCTTTTATTATCTTCATTTACATAAATACTTTTATTAGTTTTAACTAATTCTAGTAAGACATTGATTTCATTTGTTCTTAATTCATCTATGGTTGGCTCTGGAGTATCCTGAGAATACAAATTAATTGAAATGATAAGAGCTAATACTTTTAATATTTTCATAGTTATTTTGCTATTGGTTTAATTGGAAGTGATATGAAATTTGGAGGTGCTTGTCTATTACCTATATCGAGTGCTGCCTTAATCTCATCATCTAGAGATGAGCCTACGTTAACCCAGTTTTTATCAATTGAGTTCCAGTAGCCAGTCTCACTCCCATTTGGAGTTCTATAAAAAAGTCCAAGCCTTCCAAGCCTAAAGTAGTCTACAGCCTTTTCGTTGCCCTCTATTTGTAAGAAGCCTTGATAGACCTCAATCGTCTTACCAAATTTAGCTTCGATTTGGTATGCCTCGAAAATTTTTCTAAACTTTTCAGCAGTTGTAATGTCAGCTCGAAGTATTAACGCATCAAGATCAATCAATCGCTGAGTTCTTTCGTCTATCAAAAAAGGAATATCTAAAGAAATAAATTTAGACAATGAATCTACCATTCTTTTTAGCAAAGGCAGAATATCTATATTGATACTATCTAAAGAATCTAACTGATCTTTGATGCTAGCTATTTCTTCTATTTGAGCATCAATAATTTGTGATAATTGATCGTCATAATTCTTAAGAGATTTATATTCGTTAAGGGTATCCTTGTACTCAAAATAAATTTTCTTAGACTCAACATCTAGTTCATCAATTTTATTTTGCAGCTCTATGGAGACATTACTTGCCTCAACTTGAGTATCAATTGTTTTATTAACAATTTCTTGAGCATGAAGTGGGCTTAATATTATAAGGAGACTTGCGAGTATTATTTTCATATTTATATTATATATAACTTTTTAAAATTACTTAATAAAAAAAAAGAGCCCTATAAAAGAGCTCTTTTGATATTTAGTTTTTTTAGAACCTAAATGAACCACCTACAGTCACATACCTACCGTAAGCATTAAAGTAACCCCTATTATAGAAAGGGAAACCATATGCTTCATCTAGTTGAGGCATCTTGTTTTCTACATTTCTAATACTTAAATAGAAATTAATATCAGGACTATAATTATAATTTGAAGATAAATTCATAATCATATGAGGTGCTGTCTTACTAGGTGTTGAGTAACCTCTGTAAGCCTCCATATGACCAGTTCTATCTGTAAATAATGTAGTACTGAAATCTTTATATCTCCAGCTAAGACTTAAGTTTTGCTGAGATCTTGGCTCATAAAGATATGCGTCAAGTGCATCTTGTTCATCAGAGTACTCGTCAAACTTAGTTGCACTTTTCAAAATATGAGAAGAAGAGAGGCCTAAGAAGAAATCTCCAGCATTTTGTGTCTCATACCTATAATTTATGCTCCAATCTGCTCCCTCGTAGTTGATATATGATTGGTTTGTATACTCAGGATATACCTCATCAAAACTTCCTATAGGCAATGGTGCTCCTGTCAAGTCATTTACAGCAGGGCCACGTTTAATCTTGGCTACAATTTGAGCACAGTCCCTTGATGGGAATTCATCTCTCATGAAATCTTCAAAATCTGAGCCATATATACATTTACCTTCAGCAAAATTAAGTGAAGATGGACTCTCTCTGGTTACAGCGCTTTCTAACATAACTTCATATAAGTCTAATGAGAAATTTAGGTTATTTGTAATATCCCAAACCAAACCAATTTGATAATTTTCACCTTCTTCTTCTTTTAGTGTAGTGTTACCCTCAAAAAAACCTTGAACAGAGCCTGCTCCTATTTCACAGTCTCTATAATCATCATAATCATAAGTTGCAGGATCATCCAAAGAATATGCGTAACAAGCTACATAGTCTTGGAAATTATTATAAAAGCCAGAACTAGCATCCTGGAATAGATAGTTCATGTCAGGAGCTCTGAAAGATTCTGAAAACGAACCTCTAATTAATAAATCGTCATTCGGTCTGTAAGCCATACTGATCATGCTTGATGTTCTTGAGCCTACATTTGATGATTTATCATCATAGCTGTCGTATCTTGTTGCGAAGTTAGCTTCTAGCTTATTGGTAAGCATTGTTGATAACTCAATACCTACTGAATCTCTAGTTCTTTCGCCGCCACCATCAATAGCTGATCCTTGAATAAATACTATGGCACCGTCATCAGAATCATCATCCAGTCTTCCAGGAGCTGGTGTAAGATCGTACTCTTGTTCTTGATGATCTGCACTAATAGCAAATCCAACGAACTTATTGCCTAGCTCGAATTCGCCAGAAAGCTGAAAATCAATAGTAATTTGCTCTGATTTTGCGTCTCTTCCATCATCGGCTAACCAACCACCTAACATCTCATTTGTTACTTCACCGAATAGTCTGTCTGTAAGGAAACAAGATGACCTTCCAAAGTAGTTCTGCCACCCACATTCTGGATCTGATATTCCGTAACTATTAAGCGTAGCTTGATCATAGGCATAACCATATCGATACTCTTGATAAGAACTTTTTAATAAATTTCCATCTGCATCGGTAGCACCGACACCTGCAAAGTAGTCATACATTTTGTCTGTAAATGTCTGGGAGTCAGCTTCATAGTCATAAGTAGTGCTATTTAAACCAACCGACCACTCATACCCTTGAGATGTTATTCCTGACAAACCAACAAAGGCATCAACCAGTTGCTCATCGACATCAGTCCTAGCTTCTGCATTCGGTGCATTGTTTGCAGAGAAGTATCTTAAAAAGTAAGGAACCTCATGATAGCCAACTGTTCCAAAATCAACTTGGTTAGCTGGGTCTGTAGAAGATGCAACGAATTCACCAACCCTTCTTGGATCTAAAATACCGCCTTGCATGAATATATATCTATTTACTTCACTTCTGTAATAAGCCTTGTCTGTGTATGTATAGATTCTTGAGTCAAGCGTTACACCATTATCAAAGTTATGAGTAAAAGATAGCATGGCTGAGGCATCTTCTCTTTCATTACTCATAGTAGCAGAGGTACCACCGAATCTATCTGAGCCGTAGTCATGACCACAGTAATGACCTGGGTAGGATCCTCTGTAGTTATATTCTGCAACCTGTTTATCAAAGTCAAAAAAGTCTGGAGATATTGAGGTACAAGGTATACCAAATTCTTCAGAACCATAATACCTGTTAACACCACTGGCTGCGGCTTGTGTATACCAAAGCAAGCCAGCTCTTGGAGATACATAAGCAGAGCCATAACCAGGGTCATTGGTAAATGAATTAAAACCATCTCTGTCTGCATAGTACATAGGATCTCGTAATTCTGCGTTTAAACCTACAGTCCAGCTAGAGTTCCCAAAAAAACCACCACTAGTGAAAGTTGCTTGATGGATACTATCGCCACCTGCTTCCATTTTAGAACTGTAAATTTCAAATTCGCTAAAGTCTTTACCCTGAAGTGTAATAATATTAACAACACCAGAAACGGCATCAGAACCGTATATAGCTGAAGCTCCTTGGGATAGAACCTCAATTCTGTCCACTAGACCGCTTGGAACAATACCAGTATTCACTATGTTACCTGCATTGTTAAAAGGTACTGGATAATCTGCAGTTCTTCTTCCATTAATAAGGAATAAAACTCTACCTGGTCCTAAGTTTCTTAAATCTAGCTCATTTGCATTTGGTGTAAAAGAGTTAGTAAAAGATTCGCCTTGAGTATATTCATTTGCAGAAGGGATGGTTTGAAGTGCTTCTGTCACACTCTTAAAACCTGAGTTGTCCATATCATCTTTAGTAATAACTAATATGGGCAATGCTCCTTCTTGCTGTGTCCTTTTAATCCTAGATCCAGTTACGATAACTTTCTCAAGAGAAACCACTTCGCTATCTTCATCAGATGATGAAGTATCGACAGCCTCTTCAGCAATAACTTCTTCAGTTGAAGTATCAGTTGAAGTATCTGTAGATGATGACTCAACAACTTCTGAAATAGCTTCCTGTTCTCCTGGATTATCTGCATGAATAGCAGTTGTAAATAATATAGTAAATAATACTATTGAATATAAATTAAATTTCATACGAATCCCCTTCGTGGTAAATGTTATAACACCTTATTTTGCTGCTTTTATGATTAAAATGCAATAATTGTTTTTTACGTATTATGCTAGAATTAATAAAAAAAAATATTTAATGTATTTCATGTAAAGTTTGCTTTACATTTAATTGTAAATATTAAATAATAATAAACTGTAATCACAAAAATTTAACGGAATAAATTATATGAAAATAATTAATAATATTACAAAAGTATTTTTTACAATATTTTTAGTTTCAACATTTTCGCATAACTCTTTTGCGGATAATGAATTAATACCTTTAGAGCATTTTGCTTGCTACTCCAATCGAAATTCTTTTAGCATTTCTCCTGATGGCAAACATATGCTTATAACAAACACTATGAAAGATAATGTTTGTGACATCATGCAAGACAAGTCACAGTCAGCTGAAGACGCAACCTATTTGAGTGGCCTGATGCTTGTTGATCTCGAGACAATGGAAAGTAGGACTATCAGTGAGGGCTCGACAAATGACTCTGTTCGAGGGGCTGGTTGGCTAAGCAATGACAGGATGTGGTACAGACCTGCATCTAAAAAAGGACAAGGAATTAAAGGCCAGGTTGTTTTTGCAATTAATACCGATGGAACTAAAAGAAAAATGATTCGACAAAGTGAGCGGTATACAGACCGTTTTCAGATTTATAACTATGATTATAGTGATCCTGAGCACGTATATGAAATGAATAATCAAAGACGCCCTTTTGTTTATGACTATTTTAAGTTAAATGTGTATACCGGTAAAAAAACGTTAATTGCTCGAGGCCCAGATATGCGTGACATGAAAGGTGTTGCTACATTAGGTACATCAATGCACCCTGATGGAATGCCAATGGGTGTTCTTTTGGATGAAGGTATAGATAGGGTTCTTTATGAATATAATTCTGATAACAAAGAATGGGTAGAGCATTTCAGATATAAGTGTCAAGAACCTGGATTTGTTCCTATTGGCACATATGACGGCAAGGTTGTTGTTTCAGGTTCAAAGTTTAGTCCTTCTGGAGAGCTATTAGAAGAAAATGACACAAATGCTATTTATTTTTATGATATGCAAACCAAGGAATTTTCTGAAAAACTCTACCAAGATCCTGATTATGACGTAAGTGGTTTAACAGGAAGTTGCAGGCCAGCAAGTGGCGGCGGTGGAACAAATAGAATGACATCTGAGTTATCTTATGTTTCTTATTCAAGCCTAAAGCCTGAGAGAGTTTATTTTGACAAAAGTGCTGAACAAACATTTGCAGCTGTTCAATCTGTATTTCCAGATGATTATGTAAGTATTAGCTCATCAAGTGCTGACCAAAAAGTAATGGTTGTAAATGTTAGAAATACAAATAACCCAGGTGATTATTACCTTGTAGATTTTAACAAAGGTAGTGTTAAATTGCTTTTTCAATCTAGCCCGTGGCTGGACAGAAGCAAGCTAGCCAAAGCAAAGCATGTTAAATATACAACGCGTGACGGAATGGAAATACCTGCCCTCTTAACATTAACAAAACAAAAGACTGATAAAGAATATTTTGTAGTAATGCCGCATGGAGGTCCAAACACTAAACAGTACATATACTATGATTCTTGGGCACAGTTTTTTGTTAGCAGAGGTGTGAATGTCCTTCAACCTGATTTCAGAGGATCTACTGGTCTGGGAACGAAACACTACACTGCAGGAAATACTCAGTGGGGCAAAAAAATGCAGGATGACATAACTGATGGTGTCTCCTGGGCTATAGAAAATGGCTATGCTGATAAAGACAGGGTTTGTATAGCTGGTGCAAGTTATGGTGGCTATGCAACCATGGCAGGTCTGGTATTTACTCCTGAGGTATACAGATGTGGCATTAATGCTATTGGTGTAACTGATATGGAGCAGCTCCTTAACGATTATGCAAACAAATCAAGCATTCTCTCATCTTGGGACAAAGAGCCTCTTCTTGAGTGGGGAGACCTTTCAACTCCAGAAGGAAAAGCTTATGCAGAAGAATCATCTCCTCTTCTTTATGTAGATAATATTCAAGCCCCTCTTTTAGTACTTCAGGGCTCTAATGATTATATTGTTGAGGCATATCATGCTGAGGACCTGATTAGTGAGCTTAAGTCCAAAGGAAAAACATATGAGTCCATGTTCCAACAATATGAAGGTCATTGTGTAACCTATTGTGGTGAAAAGGCTTCTTTAGAATATCTTGAGATACAAGAAGAGTTTATAAATAAGTACTTAAAGGATTAAAAGGCGCTCAGGTTGGTCTGGCTTTTTCCAAGGATTAAGCCATGAACATCTGAGGTTCCTTCGTAAGTATTTACAGCTTCTAAGTTCATACAGTGACGGATTACATGATATTCGTCACTGATACCATTTCCTCCATGAATGTCTCTAGATTCTCTTGCAATATCTAAGCTTTTTTGGCAATTATTTCTTTTCACAAGAGATATCATTTCTGGCTTCATTTTCTTGTTATCAATTAATCTGCCAACTCTAAGTGCGCCTTGAAGACCTAAGGTAATCTCAGTTTGCATATTAGCTAATTTCATTTGAATAAGTTGCTTTGCCGCAAGAGGCTTCCCAAACTGAACTCTTTCTAATGAATACTCTAATGCAGCATTCCAGCAAAATTCTGCAGCGCCCATTGCACCCCATGCTATTCCATACCTTGCCATATTTAAGCATGAAAAAGGGCCTTTAAAACTTTGAACATCTGGCAAAACTTTCTCATCAGAAACAAAAACATCATCAAGAAAAATCTGTCCTGTAATAGAAGCCCTTAATGAAAACTTTCCTTCAAGCTTTGGAGTATTTAAACCATCAACTCCCCTATCTACTATAAAACCTCTCAGAATGCCCTGCTCGTCCTTTGCCCAAATAATAAGAACATCAGCAATCGGTGAATTGGTTATCCAGGTTTTAGAGCCATTCAAGTTATAACCACCATCTACTTTTTTGGCATTAGTCTTCATTGAACCAGGGTCTGAACCTGCATCAGGCTCCGTAAGACCAAAGCACCCTATTAATTCTCCCTTGGCCATTTGCGGTAGATAAAATTCTTTCTGCTCTTCTGATCCGAATTTATGAATGGCATGCATTGCTAATGAAGTTTGTACACTAAAAGCCGACCTATAACTCGAGTCTACTCTTTCAATTTCTCTAGCAATGAGACCATAGGAAACATAGTTAGTTCCAGCACATCCATAACCATCTATAGGGGCTCCCAAGAATCCAAGTTGTCCCATGTCTTTGTACAAAGATTTATTAAAAGTCTCATTCCTATTGGCATCCAGTATTCCAGGCATTAATTCTTTTTGACAATAATCTCTAGCAGATTTTTGAATACTGAGCTCTTCGTCGGTAAGCTGGTCGTCTAATAGTAAAATATCTTGAATGGTCATAATTTATATCCTCTCAATTCTTATAATACCAAATCTTGGAGAAGAATAAGTAATTGAATCTTTGTCTAACTCACTTGTAACAATTCTGATCATTTCAACGCTGTTACCACAAATGATAATTAAAGGAATCTCAGTTTGATATTGATATACAAAATTAAGAATAATTCCTTCAACATCAAAATGCCTCTCACCATGAAGATCTAGATGTGTAATACCCCTTTCTTGAAAAACGTTCATGAACTATTATTACATTCCTAATTAATAAAATAAAAATAATGGCTAAACTTCATTTTTTCTACTCAACAATGAATGCTGGAAAGTCTACATCACTGCTTCAATCAAATCATAATTATTTAGAAAGCAATTTAGACACACTGATTTTCTTACCCGATGAAACAAATAAGGCGTCTAATGGGCAGATCATTTCAAGAATAGGACTTAAAGCAAAAGCGGTTATCGCTGACAAAAGCTTTAATTTTATTTCCTATGTTAAAACAAATAAAACTCCAAAACTAAGCTGTGTGTTAATTGATGAGGCACAGTTCTTATCTAAAATACAAATTAGGCAGCTAGGTGAAGTAGCGGATAAGCTAAATATACCTGTCATGTGTTATGGGATTCGAACAGACTTTAGAGGAGAACTTTTCGAAGGAAGTTCTGAGTTGTTAGCACTTGCAGATAATCTTATAGAGCTCAAAACTATATGTTATGACTGTGGGAGGAAGGCTACAATGGTTGTAAGGGTAGATGAAAATGGAAAAGTTATAACTGAAGGCTCAAAAATACAAATTGGAGGAAATGATCAATACACTCCTGTCTGTAGGAAGCATTTTAGAAAAAGAACCAAACTAATATAAAAGGAATAAAATGAATTACTTAAATACTCAATACCTTCTCGATAAAAGACCATCTGGGATGCCTGAAGATGACTGCTGGAAACTTAACCAAGAAC
>ERZ1048068.1856-NODE-1856-length-15724-cov-8.187695_pt1 | contig 15724 bp, 13 predicted proteins | sample MGYA00383098_ERZ1048068 | MGnify/ENA primary metagenome ERZ1048068 (study PRJEB29581, sample SAMEA5548368) | metagenome | biome: marine; feature: coastal; material: water | depth 1 m | study: Short-term variability in the microbial, nano- and picoplankton... | reverse complement strand
GCGTAATATTTTTGGTACCCTATTATAAATGCGAGTCCACATCGTGGGTGCCGGACCCACAGGCATGTCTGTCGCATGGGAACTTCTCAGGTCCACGGATCATGAGGTCATCGTATACGACCGCAAACCATCAGCGGGTGGTTCGTGGTGGGAACCAGAAACAGAGACCCGTGATTTACACGCACACAGAATCGTGTTTGATAACGCCTTCGTAAACACCGATAGTCTCTTCAGGGAAATGGGAATCGAATGGGACGACATGTTTCAGCCCGCGAAGACGGATGTTTACAAAACCATATTTAAAAGTCTCGGTATACAAGATTATCTCACACTCACAGCACTCGCGGGTAAAGTCCTCGCGAGACAATCCAAATACAAATCCATATCACTTAAAGACGCTATTGGGTCACTCACGGAATCGGGTGAACGACTCATACGTACTATTACATTTATCATGGACGGTGTTGACTGGGAAACCATGTCGGCATACGAGTTCGTGAATAATTTCGACCACGTGGGACTCTCTAAACAATACACTCAACGTGTTTCTGGTAAAGTCATGTGTGACGCCATGCAGACCACACTCTTAGAAAATGGTGCCACGTTTATGTTTAATACCCACCTAGAAGACGTGAATTATCTCGAAGATGGGTACGAGGCGACTTTCGCTGATGGTGTAAAAATAAACGATGGTCTCCTCGTGTTATGCGTGGATAACAGTAAAGCACTCGAACTCGTGGGTGACAATTGGGGCGAAGATGTATCCAAAAAAATAGGTCCGAGTACATACGGGTGTATAAACGTGTTACTCGACTACGACGAACCAGTCACATTACCATCCGACCTCGAATTTGGTATGAACACAGAACTCCGATTACAACCAGTGGTTTTATCCGACGGAAAGACCGTCTCGTGTGTCATATGTGAGCTCACGGAAGACGTGTTAACTACACATCCAGATATACTTAAACCCGAGGTGATTCGTCAACTCAATATTCCAGAACCTAAGAATGTACGCATAGGATGGGGTGCTGATTGGAAAGATGGAAGATGGGTATTCGAACAATCATCGGGTGTTTTGAGTCTTCACGGACAAGTCCCTTTCTTCGGTCAAAATAAACACGTGGCTTTGTGTGGTATGATGTCTCCTAGAAATACACCTTACTCGAGCATAGAAGCATCCATAGAAGTGAGTCGTACTTTTTGTAAACAGGAATTCAATACCAGAGGCCCTTTACAACCTATACGAGTCACACTCGTGCTATTCGTACTTATAGCTTTAATTCTAATCACCATATATACCAGGAAATCATGATTCCCATGGAATGTGAAGTATACGAACCCATGTATGAATATAACGACAAAAAGTACATGCGCGTAGTCGTGAATGACAGAACGCGTGACTACATACACGGACTTCAAGAGAGCAAATCAAGATTTATCATGAACAAACAAAAAGTAGACGACCCACTCGAGGGAAATGTTTTAACAATAAAAGTACCATTCAGATACAGACGCGTGATGTGTACCGTCGAAGGTAACACACCTGTGCAATCTCTAGCTAAGGGTGACAAAGTCAAAATATTAGCAAATTTTAGTGGCGCGTGGAATGTCGCCAATCACAGTGGATATGCTTGGGTGATTAAGACGATTCAGACTCCTCCTCTTTCTTCTCCGGAATATCAATCTCTTCCAAACCATTCTCCTTGAATCCCAAGAATACACGGAGACTTCCTTGAAGTCGGTGAAGTTCCTGGTATGTCGTTTCGACGGCTTCTTGGAGCTTTTTAATGTTTTCTTCAACGTTAAGCTTTGGCATCTTGTATGTACTCTATTAAAGTTTGCAATCTTTAATACAGTAGAATGCTCACAAGGAGTGGATACATAATTAACAATCCACTACCCGAAATAAAAAAAGAGCTCACGGTAAGGGCCATCGTTAACGATGACTTTGGATTTCCTCCACCACCTTTCAAGGTATTTAGACCAACTAAGAACGGAATCTGCGTTCCAAGATACTATGGAATTAGTAAAATGGGAGAACCTCATGACGACAAAAGACCAGAACCTGTTCGAATTAGTGTGCGTTTCAATGGGACACTCAGAGACGCCACCCATCAGAACGCCGCACTTGCTGCGGCTATTGATGCGGGTCATGGAGTCCTCAGCCTTCCGTGTGGGTATGGGAAGACCACCGTTTCGTTAGCTATCGCGTGTAAACTTGGATACAGAACAATGATTGTCGTGCACAAGGAATTCCTCGCAAATCAATGGGAAGAACGAATCAAACAGTTCTGTCCAGGTGCTACCATAGGTCGAGTTCAACAAAACAAAAAAGAAGTTGACTGTGATTTTGTGATAGCCATGTTACAATCGCTCTCACTGAAAGAATATTCATTCGGTGATTTTGATAGCGTTGGTACGCTCATAGTAGACGAAGCACATCATATATGTGCAAAGGTGTTTAGTCAATCCTTATTTAAGATGTGCCCCAAACACATTTTTGGTTTATCTGCGACACCAAACAGGAAAGATGGACTCACGAAAGTGCTTCACTGGTTTATGGGCCCTACATTTTTTGCCGTGGAACGAGAAAATCAACAGCAGGTCGAAGTGTTTCCAATCGAGTTTGAGTGTCCACGTTTTAGAGACCCACCACCGTGTACTCGATTTGGGAAATTATCACTCTCGACTATGATCACAGAACTGACAGAAATGCGCGAACGAAACGCGATGCTCGTGGGTCTCATCAAGCGTATCACACAAAGCACGAGACAATTACTTGTGTTAAGTGACCGCCGTCAACACTGCATGATGTTGCATCAGTGTTTTCCAAATAATTCGGGTCTTTACATGGGGGGTATGAAAGAAGCTGACCTCACAGAATCAAGCACAAAAAAGATAATATTTGCAACTTTTAGTCAAGCACATGAAGGTTTGGATATACCTTCTCTGGACACGGTTATTCTCGCGACGCCCAAATCAGACATAGTACAATCCATAGGTCGCGTCATGCGCGAAACAAAGGGGAAAAAGAATAACCCAAACATCTACGATATTTTTGATCAATGGTCAGTGTGTCACGCCATGTATAACAAGCGTCTTCGTGTCTATAAACAGGGTGGTTTCAAAATGCCCAAAGTAAAACCCGAAGAACCCGATGCATTCGCGCGGGGTACGTGTTTGATAAATTTGTAGTGTAATTATAGGATGCCTTGTAGTACGGATGATAGATCTCATCGAAAATACTACGAACGGGTCACTTCAATCGAAACACTCGATTCCGTGACAACTAATGGTAACGCCACCACAAATGGGGTATTAATATCGGGTAACATAGAAACAAGTGCTTACTTTTTAGGAGATGCATCTATGATGAATAATTTGTCATATATAAATAATATACAATTCATAGGGCTAGAAGATGTAATTTTAAATGGTAACGTCTCTACATTCGGTGCTTATTTTGGTGGGGATTTAGAAGTGGGTGGGTACTTCATAGGAAATGGAAATGGGATATTTAATTTACCGTGGCAAGAAACCTTGCAAGAAGTGACGACCCAAGGAAGTGTGACTGACATAAATGTAAATTTTACAAATGGTATCACATCTTTTGAAACGTCCGGGAATGTAGTGATTACAGGAAATGTTACGTGTTCTAAACTCATTGGAAATGGTGAGTTTTTGGGTGGCGTAGCCAACATATATGAATTATCGGTGCTCAGTTCGAGTATATTGAGTGTCGAAAATAATAAGATAATCACAAATACGAGTGGACTTTCACCCGTAAGCATGGGTGATATACTTACATCTACATCAAACGGTGTATTAGGTAAATTATCAATTGGTTCGAATGGTCAGATTCTAATAGCGGATACTCTTCCAAAATGGGAAACAATTACGAATATATTAAATATAGGTTCGAGGACTAATGACCTCGAGAATGAATTTATATTTACCAATTCGCCAAACCTGACTTCACTCACTATAGGTGACATATTGTATGGACACGGCGCGAATGACATAAGAAGACTCGCGAGAGAAACGACGGCAGATAACACGCATCTCACTACGGGTGATTATGGTACCGGGTATGGACGGCTATTACGCATGGATGAATGGGGTGAAAATGTCATGTGGTTACACCCGAGTAACTACACACAAAACTCTGGTAATCGCCCACTATTCTCAAGCGGTACATCTGGTACATTGAATTATATTACAATAGAACTCAGAACAGATAAAATACTTCGTTCTATTAACTTTGATCGAATACCTATAGCAGCAGGTGCAGCTCCATCTGACCTTTTATTTAGTTTACGTTTTAACGATAGTATGTTCTATTCAGAAAATGGTCGTTCGTATTCTGGAACTGGTAGTACAAAACATCCATCCGGTATAAAATGGAAATTATATACACAGGGTGACCTATATGCAAATTATATACATGGTGATGGAAGTAAAATGGTATTTCCTACAGGCCCGATACCAATTGGTGGATTAACTTTGAATGCATCTGGATCACCACAGTTGGGAAAAGCCGGACAATTGCTTGTGTTTAGTGATAAACGTCGTAAATCTAAAATAAAAGCCATGTCTAAATCACTCGACACATTATCTAAATTGGTACCAAAATTATATGAAAAAGAAGGAAAACGCGAATCTGGGTTCATAGCACAAGAGATGTATTACGGTGTTAGGGAAATGCGACACATCGTGTGGCCAGATAGAGATGCCAATCCGAATGACGATGCACCCGAACCTAATTACTCCGATTGGGGTAAACGTCACGCGTGTTTAAGGTATCTCCATTTCATAGCATACGTTGTAAAATCTATACAAGAACTCAAAGAGCGTATGGAAAGGCTCAAAAATAATAGAAAGTAATCATAGAATGTCGTGTGGTTCACGAGGTCGGTCATATAGAAAATTTTACGGTAAACCACCAGAAACACTTCAAACGGTTACAGACAACGGAAACGTAACAACAAACAGTGTATTATTTGGTGGCGATGTAGAAACACAGGGATTTTTTATAGGTGATGGATCACAACTCACAAATTTACCCCCGGGTCCTACAATTACACTTCAATCTGTACTCGCTCAAGATAATACATCGACATTGGGTGCCGTGTTCGACCAAGATATTGAAGTGGGTGGGAATTTCATAGGTGACGGGTCTCTGCTTACAAATTTACCTGCACCTACACTTCAACAAGTAACTTCCCAAGACGCCGTAACAAACGACAAAGTAACATTTTCAAACCCAGTAACATCACTGGAGACGAGTGGAAATGTCGTTGTCAATGGAAATGTTACGGCACTCGAATTCTTTGGTGATGGTTCGGAGCTCACATCAATTGTACCACAATCACAATTAGATGATAACTCATCGCGAATAAACACACTCAATCAAAAAGTCATCATCACGAACACGAATGGGATCACCACAAATTTTACAAAAGGTGACATGCTATATGCATCCTCCGCGGGTAATTTATCAAAGCTCGCTATAAGTTCTACACAAGGCGATGTATTGTCCGTAAACGCATCGGGTGTACCCACTTGGGGTGCATCACCGAGTGTCTCATCTCTTGATAATAGAATATCATCACTCGAAGGAAATCTCATGGTCACTTCAACGACCGGTATTACTGGGTTTACCACAGGTGATATACTCTATGCATCCGGAACAAACACACTGACACGATTACCAAAAGGGGCAGCTGGGCAATTTTTAGCCATAAATAGTTCTGGTATACCCAGTTGGGTCAATGGACCTGGTGCGTCTACACAATTCATTACGGAATCTTATACATCCTATACAACCGGGAGAATTGGATTTCATAATACGAATCCGCTACACGCTATTTCATTTGGTACCAGTTATTACGATGAAGACATAGACAATACATCTGCAAATTTAGTTATAACTGGTAATGTGTATGCCGAATTTTACTACGGGGATGGTTCGGGTCTCACAAACATCACTGTGTCTCAGACATCCGATGCGAGAGCTAAATCAAACACAGAGATCATAGTCAATTCACTCGACACACTTTCTAAACTTAATCCAGTCATGTATGTCAAAGACGGTCTAGAAGAATCTGGTTTCATAGCACAAGACATCTATTACGATGCCCCCGAATTGAGACACCTCGTCGAACTCGGTAAAGATGCAAAACCAAATGAAACAAAGAATGAACCCAATTACGAAGATTGGGGTGAAGAACACGCAAAACTCGATTACGTGGGTCTCATCGCATACACGGTTGCGGCTATAAATGAACTACGAGAAATGGTCGATGAACTTGAAAACGCTTAAATTAATCTGTTTTTACCAGTCACATGATATGCGAATGGTAAAAATAGTTCGTTTACTTCTTAATGGCGTCCATCGCGGCGAGTGCGACCACACCCGCGATAAAGAACAAAACGACGTAATTCGTTTCAGTGTCTTCTGTGCGAGTATCTCCTCTGGAAGAAGGACGAGATCCGGTAGATGGCGCATACATCCGAGGAAGCCTGGGTGGCGGGTCTTCCTCAAGGGGACAGTACCCTATCATTTATACTCTATGTTTACAAATTTATTTCTACTGACTTTTTCTTACGACCACGTTTACCCTTTGTCGTGGTCGACACTTTCACCTCTTTGACATCGCTGTCCTCTTCGTCATCATCGGCTGGACCTTCGACGATGTCCGAAATCGCATCATCGTCGTCATCGTCAATCGATGGAATGGGTTCAGGTGCTGTGGTAGACATAGGTGGTGCGGGTGGCATCATAATGTTACCCATCAAACTTGAAATATCGACGCCTGGACCCTTCATTTCGTACTGGTTACCACCCGATGGTTCGCTCGATGGGGCGTCCATAGCACTTCTTGGTGTCGTGTTTTTCACAGCATCGACCATGTTTTGAACGAGTCCTGGATTTTGCTTCAAGATATCATTCATATTGGGCATGACTGACTTGAACATACTATTCGTCAAGTGGAACATCATCGCTGAACCACCGAGCATCATGATGAGCTTGACTTCTGGAGCAACGTGCATCTTCGTCCTGTACTTGACGTATAACTCTTCAAATACTTCATCGTAGTCGTCAACGTTTTCCATCACATTCTCCGACCAGCCTTCAAGCTGGATCTCGAATGGATTATATTTTTTGTTCAAAAACTCGAGACCAGTCACACACGCAATCAGCATACGACGAGAGAACTTAATAGAGCGGTCGACGTCAATGCTATACGTGATTCGCTTCACTTCCGTACGCAAATCGTCAACGTTCGAGTATACATTGAGTCGTTTGTTCACCGAAAATCCCTTCTTTTCGAGACGACCAAGTTTGTTGACAAGGTCTGCCTTCTCTTCATCGATGGATTTATACCCAGGCGATGGTCGCTCTTCTTCTTGTATCGCATAATCACCTTGCATGTACTGTGGCTGTTCCATCTCTTCTTCGTCGTATTCACCGTAATCAACGGGTTCTTCTTGGTGTTGTTGTGGAACCGACTGCTTAGTCGGGTTGGCAAACGCATCGATGTCTTCTTGCATCGTTGGTTGTGGCTGTGGTTTGTATACCGTCGGCTGTGGGACGCGCCGCGAAGAGCGTGGACGGGGCGCCTCAATTTCAATCTCATCCATCAACGCCTGTTCATTGTCATCAAGCTTCATGACATTCCCAACGCTCCGGTCGAGTGATATTTCTCCGTCCATTACTCTGTACTTTGAAACTAATTCAAATTCTTTAACGCACTTTATAAAAAATATTGCATACATAATAAATGATGAAACTCAACGCCACAAACCGAAACACCCTTAAGGCGATTGCTTTGATATGCGCACTCCTCTCGGCATTGATGGTGATGTTCCCCCAACGAAGAAGTGGTTACCAGCCCAGACCAATCAATCTTGAAGTCGCCCCCGAAGGCGCTGTCGAATCCATTTTTGATTTGGAACACAAGATTGAATGTGTGCCAGGTTCGAAAGAATCCGCGTACTACACCAAGTCTTTGACTCCAGGTGGTATCTGTGGCGACCAAGATTTCGTCAAGAAAAGCGCGGACGCGAAGATTATCGGTGGAATCGGTGGATCTTTAATATAATGTATTAGTAATGACTACTGTGAATACGGTTCGGCAAGTTTTACCAGATTTTGAATACGAGTATCATACCATCTCGGTCGATACCATCGGTCAAGATAGCAAAAACACTTTCACTGTGCACTTGACGCAACAAATCGAAAACATCGTACAGGCTCGTCTTTTGGCGGCTCGTATCGATGCATCCGGCTCCAGTGTATGCCATATCTCAGTGGATGAATTGAATACGAATTATTCCCAAAGAACGTCTAATGTGTACGGTGGTCAAGGAGACATGACTGTACTTAACAGAGGGTTCGGTACGGTGATACAGGACGGGTCAAATCCAATCATATTTAAGGATGATTATGACGTCACCACACAATATATGACTCCGGTGAGAAAGGTTGATAGATTGAGTTTTACACTCAGAGATGAAAACGGGGTCACGACAAGTGATGGCACCGATAACTTTTTTATTTTCAAATTTGTTTGCAAGAATAAGAATTTGCCCTTCATTGAATCGGGGCGCTAGGTACGTGTATTTTTTACCTTTATGTATTATAAATGTCGGCGGGAGTCGTGCAATTGATAGCCATAGGTGCTCAAGATGAACACATCATGGGTGAACCTGAGATATCATTCTTCACGTCGACATTCAAACGGCATTCAAATTTTTCACAGTCCGTAGAGAAACAGCTCATGCAGGGTAATGTGAAAAATAACGCTATGACATCCGTAAAATTCGACAAAACTGGTGACATGCTGGGATACTTGTATATGACAGTAGACGATAACAATCAATCCATAGACATAACAGATTGGACCCAAGTGATAGACAAGGTTGAGTTATATATAGGTGGGCATCTCATCGATTCTCAAGATTCGGTATTTACGGAGAAAATCGCTATAGATACATTTGCGCAGAATGTGTCTAAGAGCTCAAACGGCCCACATCCAGGTATAAGCTCTAAGTCATACTTTTACCCTCTTCGATTTTTCTTTTGTGAGGGTCCTCAATGTGCACTCCCACTCGTGGCATTGCATTATCACAACGTAGAAATACGTATTCACTGGGGGAACTCAGTCGGAAACTACAATTATGAATTGTATGCGAATTATTACTATCTCGACAACGAAGAGCGCGGAAATATAGTTTCTCGTAACCACGAAATGCTCATCACACAAGTACAAAAAAACATACCATCGGGTGAATTGGATCAAGAACTCATATTTAGTCATCCAGTTAAATATATCGCCTCTTCGGATACATCATCCAATGGTGCACTTACATCGATATCAAATCGAGTTAAGTTAAACATAAATGGCCTCGATATAGGAAACTTTAAATGGGCGAAACCACATTACATAGACGTCATGGCATATTATCACACGAATTATGTGACTTCCCCGGATTTCTTTATGTATTGTTTCTGTCTCTTAACAAGTTCTTTACAGCCCACGGGTACTTTAAATTTTAGTCGCCTCGATAACGTGAAAATTATAAGTGAGACTTTACCAATCACACACCCTATATATGCGGTTAACTATAACATTTTGAGAGTTGAAAATGGCATGGCTGGTTTACTATACGCGAATTAAAATACAATAGTATATTAAATGGTTAAGAATTCCGGTGTGAATCAGCCTACTGATATGGTGCGCCTCGGGCGATACATTGATTCAGAGCAACCCAGAAACTCCATTGTGTTTAATGCCTCAGAAAACAAAATTCGTGATATCAAACACAGCGGATTATACATAAGTCCAATACGTAATGCGAGTGCATCGAACTTACTTGCGTATGATTCGATCACGAAGGAAGTCGTCGATATAGGAGGCACAAAACTAAAACTCGACGAACTACAAGTAAAAAATTTAGACGTGTTAAATCTCACGACACTCAACGAAGAACACGTATATACACCTGTATTAGAAATAGGTGAAGGGTGTAAACCAACTGAAAATGTGGGCGTAGACATACACGGTATACAACTCATGCACACGAAGAGTAACGGGTGTTTATCTATTAACGCGAACACAAAAATAGACGGGTCCATCGAAGCGACGCAATTCGTGGGCGACGGAGGTCTCTTATCTAATGTACAATATGATCTGAATGTAGACATAGGCGAAGTCGTGGAAAATATACAAATACTCGGTGAACTCAAGGCCGATGGTGGACTCCTGTCTAATATTACAATCGACCAAATCACAGATTTTAATGATTATTTTAATACATTAGATGTATCAAATGACATAAATGTCGGGAGATCGTTGTATGTAAATAACCGTATCCACACGAAAGGAAATATAAACGCAGATGGAAAAATTATCGCTCCATCTTTTCATGGAGATGGTACTACACTCAATGGGGTCGCCAAAATAACTGATGTTGATGCGACAAATGTACGAGTATCAAAATTGGAATCAAATATACCGCGTTTTGAACCAATTGAAAAAGACATTCCATTTCTACAAAAACAAATTGACCAACTTCGGGTAGAATTACCACGAATTGATACGCTTGAAAAAAACGCGTCAATGCACGAAACAGCGCTATCCACTTTGAACCCACGCACTTTCAAACTAGAAACGAATATACCTAGGATAACCACGTGTGAAAAAAGGATAAGTGGCATAGAGGCGAGTATACACAATCTACCCGAAATAGAACGTTTGAGTAAAGATGTGTCCGCCATTCAAACATCGATACCAATCATTCATGATACAAAAAAGATAGTTCCGTGTGTTCACGAAAATACATCTAGAATAATAGATTTGGAAAAGACAATCGCGCGATTTAATGAACTGGAACAAATCAAACAACAACTTTTACAATTTAAACATGTATACAAGGAGTTGCACCGCATTGAACCACTTGAATTGCTCATTAGTAAAACTAAATCAATACTCGAACAAACTGTGGAAGATATAAAAGATCTTCCGAGTGTGCGCGAGAGAATTACAACCATCGAAAACGCACCACTCGAAGGTGATGGTTCTCTCATATCAAATATTTCTTTCACACACGTGTTATCGTGTTCGAACGAGACAAATATACCACTGAACATACACAACGATGTTACGGCTTCGCGAATCATAACATCTGGTGCACCTAAATTAACATCCAGAATTGGAGAAGCGGATGGAATATGTTTAAGTAATCTAGCTGAAATTAACGGTTATGCAAAGGCAAATAATGGTACTACATCGGGTAATCCTGGTGGTATAGCATTTAAGACTCGGGATACATCTGGTGATATGAAGGTTAATATGACATTGGATGCAAATGGAAAATTGGCACTTGGAGCACACAAGGGGCATCCATCGGCTATATTAACACTTCAATCGACAACGGGTGGTTTACTTTTACCTCGTATGTCTCACAGCGAAATGGAAAGTATACAGAAACCGACACCCGGTCTAATGGTGTATGACAACGAAAATGATACACTTTATGTATACAAGAAGTCGGGTTGGACAGAAATAAAATGAGAACTAATATAAATGGTGAAAAACCTTAACACTATCGAAAAATCCGAGAGGATCAGGATAGGTAAGCATGTTCCTGATGAACAAGCTGTGAACACCATAATAATTAATGCGTCTTCGAACGTGATACATGCACCAGAAGCTGGGTTATATGTGTCTCCTATTAGACTAAATAATTCACTACACTCAAATGTAATTTGTTATGATGTAACCACAAAAGAAGTCGTAGATAGTGGAATCGGTTTAAATTTACAGGGTGTGTCTGAAACTGGAAATTCAACCACGGAAACTTTGCAATTTATGAACACCACAACTAGTTTCATCACTACATCTAATGTGGGTATAGCCAATACAAATCCACAACACGAATTATCTGTCGGTGGCGACACATACATAGCGGGTAACCTCACAGTCGTCGGTCAGACAACTTCGATTTCGACAGAAAATCTGCGTGTAAAAGATGCCATCATCGAGTTGGGTGAAAATAATACAGATAATGATTTTGTTTTTGATTTGGGTCTCATCATGACACGCCCCGGTTCAAATGTCACGGCGTCATATATCGAATCGAGCAACGAATATATCATTGGTTACACACAAAATTCGGCATCGGATACACTCATCACACCGGATACATCGAACCTCATTCAGATGCGCGTGTATGGTGATGTCACAGCAAATAGTTTCATAGGGGATGGTTCTTTTTTATCAAATGTCGTACAAGATACTGATTTATCTGCAAACCTAGATGTTATCCGAAGTGAAATGGCATCGAATACAATACAATTACGTGAAGACCTCCAATCAAATGCGACCATTTTACGCGACGAAATGACTGCAAACACTATACAATTACGGGAAGACCTTCAATCAAATGCGACCATTTTACGCGACGAAATGACCGCGAACACGATACAATTACGCGAGGACCTCCAATCAAATGCGACGATTTTACGCGACGATATGGCTGCAAATACAGTTCAACTTCGAACGGACCTCCAATCAAATGCGACCATTTTACGTGACGATATGGCCGCAAACACTGTAACCATTCGGGGTGAAATGGCCGCAAATACACTTCAACTTCGAACGGACCTCCAATCAAACGCGACCATTTTACGCGACGATATGGCTGCAAACACTGTAACCATTCGAGGTGAAATGGCTGCAAATACACTTCAACTTCGAACGGATCTCCAATCAAATGCAACCATTCTTCGAAGCGAGATGGCGGCAAATGTCATTACAATTCGTGGCGAAATGACCACAAACACAGTCACATTACGAAGTGATTTACAGTCGAATGTAACCGTTCTTCGTGGTGAGATGGCTGCGAACACTATAAGCATACGGGAAGAGATGCAATCAAATTTAGCACTCAAAGCAAACATAGAGAGTCCCGTATTTACGGGAATCATCACCGGTGATGGTGGTGGTATATCGAACATCTCACTTCAAGACGTTACTGAGTATGGTGACTCGACGGATAGAACTATCACCATGTCTAATGCACTTTCGATGGTCACGAGTGGTAACGTTGGTGTAAATACATCCACGCCTCAACGAATGCTTCACGTCGCGGGTGATATCCTCGCGGACGATGACATCATAGGTGTTGATTTCTATGGGGATGATGCGACGTTTACCGGTGGTCTCACAGTTTCCAAGGACACACTCATTTACGGAAACCTGGAAGTTCGGGGAAATACGACATATCTTTCCACACAGAATTTGCTCGTAGAAGATCCCATATTGGCTTTGGGTGCAAACAATACGAGTTCGTCGCTGGATACGGGTCTCATTGTTTTAGTATATCAAGGTGATTCGAACGTAGCGTTTGGTTACAGGGGTGCGAGCAATGAGTTCATCATAAGTCATACATTGAGTTCACCCAATGACGCCGAACTCATACCCGATACATCGAATTCAATTAATGTACACGTGTATGGTGACGTCACAGCAGATTCATTCATTGGTGATGGTGGTCTTTTGTCTAACATCGCGAGTAATCTTCACCAAATAGCTTTGAATGGAAATACTACTTCCGAAACAATTATTTTAGACGGGGATATAACCGGTCTCAGTGTGACTAATAACGTATTGGTCGGCGGAAACGTGACTGCATCCAGTTTTATAGGTGATGGTGGTCTTTTATCTAACATCGCGAGTAATCTTCATCAGATAGCACTCAATGGGAATGTGACCACAGAGACGATTTATTTGAACAATGCAGTGACCGGTCTAGAAGTAGATGCGAACGTGGTAGTAGGTGGAAATGTTACGGCTAACACGTTTCTTGGGGATGGTGGACTTTTGTCTAACATCGCGGCAACTTTGCAAGAAGTGTCAGATAACGGAAATGTGACATCCAATACAATACTACTGACAAACACGGATGTTGGCCTCGTGGCCACTGGTAATGTAGAGGCTGCGCGTTTTATTGGTGATGGTTCGTACCTCACGGGAATCTCAACTGTGAGTAATTTAGAAGGTATCGTAAATAATGGAAATGTATCTTCAAATACAATCCAACTCACAAACGCAGATGTGGGTCTCAAGGCCACTGGAAACATAGAAGCGAACTATTTCGTGGGTGACGGGTCTAGACTCACGGGAATAACAGGTGGTGGAGGTGGTAGTAGTAATCTAGAAGACATTGTACTAAACGGAAACGTCACATCTCAAACGATACATATACAAAACACCGTGAGTCTCACGACGACGGGCAACGTGGGCATCGCAAATACAAATCCCATGTGTGACCTAGCAGTTGGATCAAACCTATGTGTTAACGACATAAGTTCGAACGTCTTAACAGTGGATGGTAACATTTTGGCACACAAGATTACACTCGATAGCATACAACTCACCGCGGGATACTCTCTTCAATACGTGACTAATTATGGAAATACAACGTCTAATACAATAGAGTTTACAAATTCAGCGACGGGTCTCGTCACGACGGCGAACGTGGGTATTGCGAATTCGAACCCAATACACACGCTTGATGTGGGTTCAAATCTTTGGGTCGAGGATACGGGATCGAATGTCTTATATGTGAACGGGAATGTACACGTGGCTGGTTCTCAGCTCACAGTGGGTGAGAAATTGGGTATAGGAAACACCACACCAGGTCATGATTTGAGTGTGGGGTCTAATTTGTACGTCGAAGACACGGGTTCCAATGTACTTGTGATAGACGGAAACGCATCTATAAACGATACACTCTTTCTCAGTGCGGTTGAACTTGACGTGGTAACATCAAACACCTCCGCACTAACTACTCAATTCACAAACACAAACGTGGGTGCGGTCTTCACCGGAGGCATCGTCATCAATGATGGATCGTACAAATGTAAACACTACGCGTATAGTAACGTGAGCGTACCAACTAATTTCGCAAACGTGGCGATGACGTTCGCATCAAACGTGTTTCATGCGAAAATCACGGCACAACTCACACATGGGAACGAAGAAGTGAGCACGATGATACTCGACGCCCAGGGTGGTACGCGTGATGGTACGACCTCGTCGCTTAATATTGCCACCGGACCTGGATCTGTGTTTGGAAATACGAACACCAAACCATGGAATGGTAGCGTGAGTACAACACCCACAAAGGTCGTACTCGAACCAAGCGCCACCGGTACAACTACATATGGCATAGATCTCTACGTGGAGTACAAATCTTCATCCTCAGAAGGTAAGTTAGAATCAATTAGTATAGGTACGGATACCCTAAAATCTTTTGTATATTAATATTAATGGCGTCGACGAATATAACCACTTTTCCCGGAAAAGTGGGGATTTCAAACGCAAATCCTACACATACACTTGCTATCGGCTCAAATGTATATGTAGACGATACAGGCTCTAATAAACTCACTGTAACGGGGGTAATCTCGGGCGATGGTTTGGGTATCAGTAATATCCAAACGGTGAATGTATTGGGACTGACTGATAACGTGACAAGGATTGGGACTTTAGAAACTGATTTGGACAACAATTCGTCTCGGATCACGAACCTTTCTAGTAATTTGAGTGACAATTCGTCTCGGATCTCGATAGTTTCTACCGATTTGAGTGACAATTCGTCTCGGATATCAACCGTTTCAACCGATTTGAGTGACAATTCGTCTCGGATA
>ERZ1048068.1853-NODE-1853-length-15737-cov-4.706861_pt1 | contig 15737 bp, 8 predicted proteins | sample MGYA00383098_ERZ1048068 | MGnify/ENA primary metagenome ERZ1048068 (study PRJEB29581, sample SAMEA5548368) | metagenome | biome: marine; feature: coastal; material: water | depth 1 m | study: Short-term variability in the microbial, nano- and picoplankton... | reverse complement strand
GGCCGCCTCACTCGCGGGCAATCCTTGATCCGTTCCGTTGACCGAACCCGGTGTCGGCGTGAGAAAATATCCGGGGCCTCCCAGGGAGGGATTCGAAAGCCTTGTCGCAATCAACCTTGGACGGAACAACAAATCCGAACTCGTTGTATTTCTATTTAAGCCGTGAATTGCCAGCACGTTGTTCCCTTCCACCAAGGCACTTGTAACTGCGCTAATATCAAAAGGAGTAAATTGTGAGGCCGAGGAATCCGTGTGATCCGAGCTTGCCGTGGAACTCCAATCCACCGGTAAATTTGCGCGATCGTATGTGACCTGAACACCATTCAAATAAGCGACAAAACCGTCATCATACTGGAGTTGCAATTCCAGTGCTGAAATCTCCCCGACATTGGTGACGGAAAACGGAACGCGGAGATACACCCCCGTCCGCTGGTTATACATCTGCCCTTCCACATCGATGTTGAAATAGCTGTCGTAACCACTGCTTCGCTCATAGCCCACTCCGGTCGTTCCGCTGGTCCACGAGGTATCGTTGAAGCCAGTGGCCGTCCAGGACGTTCCAAGCGCGCCATTTGTCGGCACCAGGACGGTGCAATTGGCCGCGATATCGATGAAGGTCTCGTCGTTGGTATTTCCCAATTGCGCCAAGCCGTAGGAGGCGTCTTCAAATTGAACCGGATAGGGCGCATCATACTCGTAGAGAACCGTCGTGCCATCAGCCGCCACCAAAGCGAGATACTCTCCTCCCGGAGAGATTTTGAAATTAGTGTGCAGCTCGGAACCCGCTGTCGCCCGGTCTTTATCGGACGCAAAGACCAACAGAAATTTCGAGGCCTCCAAATTAGTTCCTACCGGAAACTGCCACTTCGTGAGCAAGGCCGGGTCATCGGTCAGGTAACACCCGCTCAAATCGTAATCCGAACCATCTGGATTAAAAATCTCAATCCAATCGCTATTGTTGCCATCTTCGTCATTCAAGATGGACGAGTTGTCTGCCTGAAACTCCGTGATCACCGGAGCGGCGACCCCTAAAAAGGAGCTCATCAAAAAAATACAAAGAGGAAAAAGGAGCAGGTGAAAGGGTCTCATGGGCAATACTGGTTTTGCGAGCCTCGGAAGATGGTGCGCAAAGCACTCCACCGCAAGCATGGAAACCCCGCGGGGCATCCCTATGGAATGACTTTGCCAATTTTGTCATTCTGCTAATCTGGCGACCTCAAGAGTCAAGCATGCCCTTTTCAACTCTCAAATCAATGGTTCTGGTGATCGTCTCACTGGCTTTCCCTCAACAGGTCTTCGCCGACATGGAACTCACCTCCCCGGTGACGACCGATGAAAAACCAGCGGCCGGAAAACGCGTTCGCCAAACCGCTCCGGAATATCAGGGCACCAAGGTGCACCATGTTCTCTATCTTCCCACCGACTGGAATCCCGGGAAGAAATACCCCGTCATCATAGAATACGCCGGAAACAAATGGCTTGCCTGCAATTCCACCGGAAAAGCCGAAGACGTCAATCTCGGCTACGGCATGAGCGGCGGAAAGAACGTCATCTGGGTCTCGATGCCCTACATCGGAAAAGGCGGACAGGAAAACGCCGTGACGTGGTGGGGCGACCGTCAAGCCACCATCGAATATTGTAAAGCCAACGTCCCGCGCATCTGCCAACAATTTGGTGGCGACCCGAAGAATGTCTTCTTTTGCGGATTCTCCCGCGGAGCGATTGCCGCCGGCTATCTCGGCCTCGCCGATGACGAAATCGCAACACTCTGGAAGGGCTTCTTCACCCACGACCACTTCGATGGCGAGAGAAAATGGAACTACCCCCACAGCGATCGTCCTGCTGCCCTGAAGCGCCTCGCCCGCCTCAAAGGGCGTCCATTTCTCGTCTGCAGCACCAATGCCACCGCCATAAAAACAAATTATCTCGGCGCTCATCTCGATCTTGCTCGCTTCACTTTTCTCGACGTCCCGACCCAAAAGATTTTCAATATCCCTGAAGGCAGGGTCATCCATCCGCACACCGACCTCTGGATGCACAAGAAAAGCTCCTACCGTCAACAAGCCCGCACCTGGCTCCAACAAGTTCTCGGAGAACCATCTCCCGACCCCAGATAATCACGAAAACTTTTTGGACCTCCGTTCTCTTGAAATCTATTGTTCGGCCTTCCCGATTGGTGGCGCTTTGCTCGGGCATCTCATCATGGATATCACCCCCAACTTTCTCTCTGTTTTTGGAATGCTCGCCCTCGCCGGAGTGGTCGTGAATGACTCGCTCGTCATGGTCGATTTTGTAAACCGCAAGCGCTCTGCAGGCATGCCCCTCCTCGTCGCCGACGATATCGGACGCCCGTTGAGAAAGATGCTTGGCTTCAATTCAGAGAACTCCTGAGAAGTGGCCACCCTCACATCCGGCACCTTGCCATTTCATTCCCATTTTGTCATCGTCCCGACATGAGTCACGTCCGCTCCTTGCTCCTCTCCCTCGCCGCCCTTCTTCCGCTCTCCGCCGCTGGTCGGCCCAATATTCTTTGGATTTTCTCGGAAGATCTCTCGCCCTACATGGGCTGCTATGATGATCCGATCAACAAGGGCTTCACTCCGGTCATCGACAAGTTCGCGAAAGATGGCGTGCTTTTTAAAAGGGCCTTCGTTCCCGCTCCGGTTTGCTCGGCTTGCCGCTCCGCCATGATCACGGGTGTGATGCAAACCACCACCGGCACGCACCAGCACCGTTCCAGTCGTTGGACCGATGGCAAGATCGTTCCCGAGGACACCCGCATTCATCTTCCGAAAGGGATCAAGACTATTCCCGAGCTCATGCGCGACGCGGGATACTTCACCTTCAACAGCGGCAAGGACGACTATAACTTTCACTACGATCGCACCAAACTCTACACCGTCGGGAGCAGGAAAGATTACCAGCCCGGCCAAAACGGTTGGCAGGGAAATCGCGCCCAGCACAACATGTCGATCACCAAGGACACCTGGAATGCCCGCCCCGACAAAAAGCAACCGTGGTTTGGCCAGATCGAAATCAAAGGCGGAAAGGCAGGCAAGCGCTACACCCGCAAGAGCCAGGTGCTCAAGCCGAGTGAAGTTCCTCTCCCGCCTTATTTCCCCGACACTCCGGCTCTCCGTAGCGCCTGGACCACTCACTATAACGCCGCCCGCGGATCCGATGTGCGCGTGGAATCCATCCTCAAGCAACTCGAAGCCGACGGCGAACTGGAAAACACCATTGTCTTTTTCTTCTCAGACCACGGCAACAACCAGTCGCTACGCCACAAGCAATTCTGCTACGAGGGCGGCGTCCATGTTCCCTTCATGATCAAAGGGAATCATCCCGCGATCAGCGCGGCCACCGTGCGCAATGAACTCGTCAATGCCCTCGACATCCCTGCCACGACGCTCGCCTTGGGCAAAGCTCCCCTGCCCGACTATCTCGACGGCCAAAATCTCTTCGGCGAAAATTACAAGCCCGTCGACTACGTCGTCAGCGCCCGTGATCGCTGCGACTACACCATCGACCGCATCCGCACCGTGCGCACCGACAAGTTCCGCTACCTCCGCAACTACTACCTCGACCGCCCTCTCCTGCAGGCGCAATACCGCGACAATCGCAAGGAGGTCATCGAATTCAAAGCTGCCCGCGACGCCGGCAAGCTCACCCCTTATCAAAAAACCCATTGGTTTGGCCTCCGACCCAAGGAAGAGCTCTACGACCTCGCCGCCGACCCACACCAAATTAACAACCTCGCCTCCGACCCCAAATTCGGCACCGAGTTAAAACGCCATCGCGACCTCCTCGAATCCTGGATCAAGAAAACCGACGACAAAGGGCAATACCCCGAGTCCGCAGTGCAACTCAAAGCCACCTACGGCCTCTGGAAAGACAAGCCCATTTTCTCAAAGGCCAAGGTCAATCCGGAATACGACCAGTTTAAGAAGAAATAACTCCTTCTCCAACTGACCTGAAAAATAAAATCTTTAGGTCGCCACGACTTCGGAGACGAAACGGACCATCGTCGCCTTGGTGCTTACCCAAAATCCACCTCCCCAAAATTCAGGCAGAATTATGGCCTGACCTCAAATTTTACCTTTTGAGGAGGACGATTCGAATGCTATTGTAAATACTCAGGCTTTAAACCGTCTGAATAACTCACATACACACACGCATTTCATGTTTTCTCTTAAGAAATCCTGCTTCAACACCTGTCCCTCCGTGCTTTCAGCCGGGTTTGCCGTCTTGTTCTCCCTGACCTCTGCGCAGGCCGAACAGGTGATTTTCACGGAAATCAACTACAACCCCGCCGGTGACGATCCCGAATTCATCGAGATTACCAACAATACCGCCACGCCTTTCGACATCGGCACCTGGCATTTCTCCGATGGCGTGGACTACACCTTCCCCGATTTTAGCGCCGGCGACACCGGCGCACATATCCTCAAACACTGGGAGCGGATCCTTGTCACCAACGTCGATGAAGCCACCTTCCGGACGGCCTATCCGAGCACCCCGGTCGACGTTCGTATTTTCGGGCCCTTCACCGGATCTCTGAGCAACTCGGGAGAAAATCTGGAACTCAGCAACAAGAATGGCGTCATCATGGCCCAGATCAACTACAATGATGGCGGCAAGTGGCCTGCTTCCGCCGACGGTGCCGGGCATACCATCACCCGCATCAACCAAAACCGCGCCCGCGGTGAGTGGCGCAACTGGATGAGCAGCGCCGCGCCGGGGGGCACGCCGGGAAGACCTCCTGCCAGCGAAGACGATCTGCCGACCACCACCACACCGATCGCAGAAACCCCCTCGGAGTGGAAATACGACCAAAACACGGGCAACATCGACCGCGGGACCGCCTGGCGTGAGCCTGATTTTGATGACACCGGTTGGCTTGAAGGCCCAGGGCTTTTCGGTAGAAATTCACAGGACCCATTTGGCACGCCATGGACTACCGGTGGCCGGATCACCTACTACTTGCGCCAGGAATTCCAATTCAACGATTCCTTTTCCAGTGCTACCATCAACGTCGATGCCTACGTGGACGACGGCCTCGTCGTTTATCTCAACGGTCAGGAGATTACCCGCTTCAACATGCCCGCCGGTGAAATCAACTACGATACCCCGGCAGCAGGAAACCGGGAATGGGACGATGAACTGGTCGCAATCGCTTCCGGCACCGACATCAGTTCCTCTCTTCAGTTGGGAAGGAATGTCCTCGCCGTCGAGGTCCACAACCAGAACGCCGGCAGCTCTGATATTGCTTTCGGGGCGAATATCAGCATCACCGCGACCACGCCACCTCCCGGCGCCCTGCCAAATCTCATCTTCAGTGAAGTCCACTTTGGAGAAGACGAAAATATCGATTGGATCGAGCTCCATGCTCCCGGAAATTCTCTCGTCTCTACCGCAGGCCTAAAAATCTCCCCTACCCGCTCACTCACCAACACGATTGATCTTTCCGGAAGCATTCCCGCTGGAGGATACCTCAGCTTCCCTGCCAATTTTGCCACTGATGAAAATGGAGATGTCGATCTCTTCCTCATTCAAGACAGCACTGTCATCGACGCCATCAAGCTGGACCGCGATCTCGACGAAGAAAGCTTCCAGCTCTTCCCCATCGGCAGTGGAGAATTCTATGGCGGGCCCGGTCATACCCAGGACGCCCCCAACGATCCCACCAATCGCAACGAGGACATCATCATCAATGAAATCATGTTTGATGCCCCCTCCGATCATCTCAACGGCGAATACATCGAACTCTACAACCGCAGTGGCGATGCCATCAATCTGTCCGGATGGAGATTCACCGAAGGCATCAGCTTTGATTTCCCCGACACCATCATCGGAGGAAATTCCTATCTCGTGATCGCGGCCGACTCCGACTGCCTTCTCGCCGCCCACGGAGCGATCAATGTTCTCGGAAACTGGAAAGGCACTCTCCGCGACTCAGGCGAACTCATCCGCCTCGTCGACAACAATGGCAACATGGCCGACGAGGTCGACTACCTCCCCAGCGGTGACTGGCCAAACCTCGCTGACGGAAACGGCAGCAGCATGGAGCTCCGTCACCCCGACATGAACAACAATGTCGCGACAGCATGGACCGATAGTGACGAAGCCAACAAGTCCCCGATGGAGACCTTTTCCTATACCGCCGACTTCATTCGCTCGTCTTGGCTTCCCTTGACAAGTGGACAGGAACTGCAAGCCCACCTCGTCGGTGACTCCCATGTGATCCTCGAAAACATCAGTGTCCGCCTCAACAACAGCGGTTCCAATTTACTGCGAAATCCCGGAGTGATGTCGCCCACACAATCAAGCGCCTCCGGATGGGTTTGTCAGGGCACACACTGGGCCAGCTTCATGGATGCAGGGAAACTCAATCTCATTGCCGACGGCCACGGCGATAACAAAGCCAACCGAGCCGAGGTCGATTTCCAAACCTCTCCGGTCGTAGGAAACAGCTATACCCTCAGCTTTGACGGCCGCTGGGTCAGCGGAAAACCACGAGTCGTAATGCAAACCCTCGACCACGGCTTTGGGACAAGCTTCCTTCTTCCCATCCCGGAAGACCTCGGCACACCCGGAGCCCCCAACTCCGCGCTTCTGCCCTCCGCCGCACCCACGGTCTCGGAGGTCATTCACAGCCCGGCCGTGCCAAAAACAGGCGAACCAGTTACCGTGAGTGCTCGCATCGATTCCGCCGAACCTCTCACTTCGGTCGAGGCCGTTTATCGTCTCGACAACAACAATGGCAACGGAACCTGGCAGCGCCAGACCATGAATGACGACGGCACCGGGCTCTACAGTGCCAACCTCAATCAATACACCACCAACGGAAACCTTATTCAGTTTTACGTCGAAGCCATCGCCGGAGGAGAGTCCACCTTCCAACCCATCAAAGGGCCCGACCGCCCTGCCATGTGGGTGGTCGATAACCGCACCATGCCCAGTATTCTTCTTCGCGAGCGTTTCGTTGTTTCAGCTTATGACCGTCAGGCATTGAATGCCAACGTCGGGGGAGGAGCCACTTTTGACTACAACTTCCCGCGCATGTCGAATCACTTCTTCAATGCCACCTTCATCGCCAACGAAAGCGAGATCTACTACAACGCCGAGATTCGGAAAAGTGGCAGCCCTTTTACTCGGGCCACCGACTCGAATCTCGCACACGGAAAATGGAAGCTCCCGGGCGACCGGCTTTTCCGCAATCGCCGTCGCAGTGTCATCGATGCCTCCGGGACCTCGGAAGGAAGTGGCACCCCTCGTTTCTACGACGACCGTATCGCTCGCTACTTCCTCTACCAACTTGGTCACCCCACTAACGAAATGGAATTTGTCCATTCCGTGATCAATACCGACGCGTTCAAACTTCGGGAAAACCACGAGCCTATCTCCAACGATTTCCTGAACCGTAATTTCAAAGATGGCACCGACGGCACCCTCTTCCGAATCGATGACGAATGGCGCTTCACCAGCGACGATGGTAACGCCCGGCAAAATCGCAACGCCGACTGGTCCTACAAAGACACCGACAATCCCACCAGCTATCAAAGCGAATGGATCATGCGGACCCGAGAATCCGATCACGACTTCAGCACCTTTGTTGAATTTGTCCGCACTCTGGACGGGACCTTTGATGAAGAAGAAGTCAACCGTATGGCCAACGCCCGCATGCTCGGTCTCAACGCTGCCGTGCGAGGCTACGATGCCGATTGGGACACCATCACCGTCAACCGGGGAAAAAACGCCTACATGTATCGCCCAGCCGATAACAGTGGATTCATGCTCCTTCACTGGGACGGCGACCGGGTCTTCGAACGCAGCACCCAAGCGATCCTCGGAGGACGGGCTGGCGTCTCAAAATACTTTGCCCAACCATACGTCCGTCGCTACGTGAACTACTATCTCACCAAGCTTCTCGACGAACACACCCAGGGCTCCGCCCGCACCATCGCCTGGATGGATGCTGAAATAGCCTCAATCTCCGGAACCGGTATAGTGATGCCAAAATCACACTACACCAACTGGTTCAATATCCGCGAAACGTTCTCACGCAACTTTGTCACCAGCGCGGTCAACAATGCGACGTTTAATATCACCACCAGCAACGCCAACACCACCGCCGACATTCTTGCCCTCGCTGGTACTTCCCCGCCTACCGTTCTCGATATCCGCGTCGCCGGACACCCCGATGTGACCGCTCAGTGGACCGACAAAACCAACTGGATGATTGATGGCCTGGCTCTTGTCGAAGGAAGCAACGTTTTTGATCTCGAAGGAATCGATCACGATGGCAACGTCATCGAGACTGATCAATTCATCATCATCAAAACAAACAACGCTCCGCCGATCATTCTCCTCAAGACCGATCCAAAATCGTTGAATGTCGACATCGGCGAATCGATCACCTTCGACGTCTCGACAAGCTTCGATCCCGAAGGCGACCTCCTCACCTTCGACTGGGCGGTCAGCCCGGCCTACGGAGCAAATCTCATTCCAAGCGGCGGCATAGCCGAAGCCACTTTTGCCATTCCGGGCCTCTATACCTTCACCGTCTCTGCGACCGATGGAGAACCTCAAACCACTAACCGGGAAATCATGGTCTCCGTTCATGGCGACGGCTCCTTCTCAACCTTCGGTGACACCTTACTCGATGCTCCCTGGACCCTCGCCGACATCGAAAAGCACGGAAACGCCTCAAGCGGACCCCACTACTCCCTGCAGGACAATGACGGCCGCCTGACCATCAACATCCCACTCGGCCTGACTCCACTTGGATTGCCGCCAGTGGAAGTTCCCGCACCCGTGCAATACCTCGACTTCGGCGATGTCTGGAAATACAACGATGATGGTGACGAGCTCACAATCGGCGGGGTCTTCGCCCAGCCTGGATTTGACGACAGCGCATGGCTGTCCGGACCCGGCTTCCTCGGTCGTGGTGAATCGGGCCTTCCCGCCCCGGGCCTGCAAACCGATACCTTGGTGAGAGGCAACTCGACAAATGGACTCATCACCTACTACTTCCGCAAGGAATTCGAATTTACCGGTGACCCGGTCGGGGCCCAACTCTTCATCGATCACATCGTCGATGATGGCGTTCGCTACTACCTCAATGGTCAGGTGATCGGCAATATCCGACTCCCAAGTGGAGCCATCGATTCAAACACCCTGGGAACCAAACTCTCGGTAGAAGATGAGATCGAAGAAGATGTCCTCATCGCCGATGTCTCGGGCTCGATCATTAACGGAACCAATGTCCTCGCTGCCGAAGTCCACAACGAAAGCACCGGAAGTTCTGATCTTGTCTTCGGCGTTCGCGTTGATATCTCCGCCAATGAAGAAGTCGGTGGGGGCATCAATCTTGACGATGCCATTCATCCGTGGATCAGGCGCCAACTTCCCGCCGGTGACTGGACCCTCCAAACCGAAGTGAAGCTCGAAAAAGCCCAGTTCGGAGAGTTCTACGCCGGGCTTCTCGTCGAAGCCAACCAGGGAGGCAACACCTTCCGCTACGGTGTCGGATACGAAAACGGAACCCACGTCGCTTCCATGCGGGTCAACCCGTCCGGAAGCTCCGAGACCATGGTCCAAGGACCGGAGATCGATTCGAACATCCTCAACGTCCGACTACAACGCACCGGAAACGACCTCATCTTTTCCTGGCGCGATGGCACCGCCTTCAGCCCCTTCCACACCATCAGCCTTCCTGCCGGCACGACCTTCAGTGTCGGCGGCGTTTTCGCCTCCACCGAGATGACCCAGTCACTCGAAGCGAGCTTCGACTACGCCATGCTCGTTGAAGAAAGCGCTGACTTCACCGCCTGGATGGAGGCCAACGGGTTCTCCGATGCCAACGCCGAATATGGGGACACCGGACTGAGCAATCTCATGACCTACGCCCTCGGTCGCGATCTCAGTGACATTGTAGAACCCACATTCAACGCCAATGGCGACTCGGTGAGCTTCACCCACCGCCAACGTATCCCGGTCAGCAATCTTGATTACAGCGTGGAATCCTCCACCAACTTGATCGACTGGGCTCCTGCCGGTGATCTCGCTCCCGACGGAGCACCAACTCTTAATCCGGATGGAACTTACACCGTCAATCTTCTGAGCAACCTCACCCCGGTTGAGCAACCCAAGATCTTCTACCGTCTTGTGGTGAGACTTCCCCAATAGAGAATTTCACCAACTCAAAAATCAACAGGTCTATCGGGATCCGAATGCGCGGTCCCGGTAGACTTTTGGTGTGATCCCCGCCCCCGTCGTCACTCCCCAAGGAAATCCTTCGCTTCATCGAACTCTGCAGATCCGCCGCTGCCGGGAATCAACTAGACCGCCGCTGAGCCCTCGAACTTTCCGAAGCCCTCACCGTGCTTTCCAGCATCGACGAAAATTCCGACTTGGTCCTATTCTACAAAGAGCTCATGATTCTCAAAGGCCACTCCGCTTATAAACACCAGATCTACAAGGACGATCAACTCAGCCAACGCCAATTCCTCCATTCCCAAGAGCAGCTCTTCCGTAACGGGTGGGCCAATTGGGACGGCAAATAAAATACCATGTCTGATCCTATTTCCATTCGTGTCATCGACTCCCACACCGGAGGCGAACCCACCCGCGTCGTCATCGATGGCGCACCCATCTGCCCCACCCCGGGAGCCCTCGCCGCGCGGGACTTCCTCGCCGCCGAAGCCGACTGGCTCCGCCGTGCCCTCATTCTCGAACCCCGCGGATTCGAGGCCATCGTGGGAGCCTACCTCTGTGAACCCACTGACTCCGACTGCGTCACCGGTGTTGTTTTCTTCAACAACGTAGCCTGTCTCAACAGCTGTCTCCACGGCACCATCGGACTGGTCAAAACCCTCGAACACCTCGGGAGGATCACCCCCGGCGTTCACAAAATCGAAACTCCGGTCGGTGTCATCGAGGCCACTCTCTCACCCAACGGCACCGTCACTGTTTCCAATGTTCCTTGCTATCGTTTGGTTGCAGAGCAGCAAGTTGAAGTTCCCAACTACGGCACCATTACCGGCGAGATCGCCTGGGGAGGCAATTGGTTTTTCCTCATCCAGAACCAGGGACCACCTGTCCGCTTCGACCACCTCGACGAACTCACCGCCTTCACCTCCGCTGTCAGCCAGGCTCTTCAAGATCAAGGGATCACTGGCGAGAACAACGAACTCATCGATCACATCGAATCCTTCGGACCTCCCGCACCCGGCCTCGACGCCGACAGCCAAAACTTCGTCCTCTGCCCTGGCAAAGCTTACGACCGATCACCCTGCGGCACCGGCACCAGCGCCAAACTCGCCTGCCTCGCCGCCTCCGAAAAACTCGCCGAAGGGGACACTTGGCGACAAGCCAGCATCATCGGCACGTGCTTCAGTGGGCAATTCACCCGCCTCCCAGACTCTCAAAAAGTCACGCCCGTCATCACTGGATCCGCCCACGTCACCGGAGAATCCACTTTCATTCTCGATCCCCGCGATCCATTCCAATACGGCATCAATCCATGAAAGAGATCCTCATCGTCGGAGGTGGAGTCATCGGCCTCTCCATCGGATATGCCCTCACCAAACGAGGTCACGCCGTTCGCATTATCGAGCAAGACCCCGAATTAAAAAACTCATGCTCCAGCGGAAACGCCGGCATGATTGTCCCCAGCCACTTCATTCCTCTCGCCGCGCCCGGCGTCATTTCCCAGGGCCTCAAATGGATGCTCAACCCCAAGAGCCCATTCTTTCTCCGTCCCCGACTCGACCCCGCTCTCGCCCGCTGGATCTGGCTCTTCATGCGCCACTCCAACCAACAGCACGTCAGCAATAGCGAGACTCTCCTCCGCGATCTTTCCCTCGCCAGCCGACAACTCCACGTCGAACTCTCTGAAGAAGAAGATTTCCCTCTCGTCCAAAAAGGGCTCCTCATGCTCTGCCAATCGCAAAAAGGCCTCGACGAAGAAGCCGAAGTCGCCGAAGCAGCGCATCGTCTCGGACTCGAGGCCGAAGTCTGTAACTTCGCCCGCCTGCAAGAACTCGAACCCAACGCCAACATCAAGGCCCAAGGCGGCGTGTGGTTTCCCCAGGACTGCCACCTCAATCCTCACGATTTCCTCGAAGCCCTCCGCAGCAGAATCAAAAAAAACGGCGGAGAAATCATTCACACCCAAGTGAAGTCTCTTATCGATGACAAAGGGGTCGTGACCAACACCGGAGAAAAAATTACCGCCGAGACCACCATCCTCGCGGGCGGAATTGATACCCTCAATCTCACCAAGCAACTCGGTCTCAAGCTCCCGATGCAAGGCGGCAAAGGCTACTCGCTGACCCTTCCTTCCCCGCCCCAAAATCCCCATCTCTGTTCCCTTCTCAAAGAAGGACGCGTCGCCGTCACGCCCATGGGCGACCAACTCCGCGTCGCCGGCACCATGGAAATCTGTGGTAGCAACACCTCCGTCAGTAAAGCCCGGCTCAGTGGCATCATCGAATCCTTCTGCGCCTTCTATCCGGAATTTAATCCCTCCCAATTTTCCGAATTAGAACCATGGGTCGGCCTGCGACCCTGCTCTCCCGACGGACTGCCCTACCTTGGTCGAATTCCTTCCCACAAAAACCTCATCGTGGCCACCGGCCACTCTATGATGGGGCTCTCCCTCGCGCCCATCACCGGCAAACTCGTCGCCCAACTCGTCGATAGTGAAACTTGCTCCCTCGATATTTCCGCTCTCAACCCGACCCGCTTCAACTAACCATGAAATACCTCTTCCTCGCTCTGCCACTTGCTCTCGCAGCCGCAGTCCAATCACCCATCCCAGTCGAAGTCCGCCAAAAATTCGACCTCAAGGACCACTACCAGCAAGTCCTCCTTGTCGAAGGCTTCCCCATCGTCGCTTCAGACAAAGTCCACCCCGCCGCCCTCAAGGAAGCGGAACACACCATGCGCTCAATGCTCAAAAAACGGCCCGACATTTTCAAACAACTCGCCAAAAACAAAGTGCGCTATTCCATCATGGCCACCAGCGAGCGCACCTGCGACATCCCGGAACACTCCGACCTCACGCCACCCGAATTCTGGCACCGCCGCGCCCGCGGGCTCGGAGCCACCCGCCAACGCCCCTCCGTTTCCTGCGGCGAGGAAAACCTCCTCCACAACCCCGGCGATCCCTACAATGCCGAGTCTATCTGCGTCCATGAATTCGCACACGCCATTCACCAAATGGCCCTCGAAGACCTCGACCCCACCTTCGACGAGCGCCTCAAAAAAACCTACCAATCTGCGACCGCCCGCAGCCTTTGGGCCGGAAAATATGCCGGCTCCAATCACCATGAATACTGGGCCGAAGCCGTGCAATCCTGGTTCGGCACCAACCGGGTCAATGATCACGATCATAATCACGTCAACACACGCGCCGAGCTTGTCGACTACGACCCCGCCGTCGCCAAGCTCTGCCAGGAAGTGTTCGGCGACAACAACTGGCGCTACATCCGTGCCGACCATCCTTCACGCGCTCACGAACCACACCTCAAAAATCTCGACCGCACCAAGCTCAGCTCCTTCGGCTGGACCAAAAAAGAGCAAGCAGCTTACGAGGAGCACACGCGGAAGAAAAAAAAGTAACTCGCAATCATAGGGGAGCCTTTCCCATACTCCCGCCATGATTCGAAGCATCCTCGTTCTTCTCGCCAGCCTTCTTCTCGCTCAGGCCAAAAAGCCCAACATCCTTGTCATCATTGTCGATGACTTGGGCTACGGCGATCTCTCCTCATACGGAGCCACGGACCTCAAGAGTCCACACATCGACAAGCTCATCTCCCAGGGCCTTCGCTTCAACAATTGCTATGCGAACTGCCCGGTCTGCTCACCCACCCGCGCCGCGCTTCTGACGGGACGCTACCAGGAACTCGTCGGCGTTCCCGGGGTCATCCGGACCAAACCCGAGGACAACTGGGGCTATCTTGCCCCTTCCGCCACTACGCTTCCCCAAGCACTCAAGCCTCTCGGATACCACACCGCCGCCATCGGAAAATGGCACCTCGGGCTCGATGACGAAGCCCACCCCAATACCCGCGGTTTCGATCACTTCCATGGCTTCCTGGGCGATATGATGGACGACTACTACCAACACCGCCGTCATGGACAACACTACATGCGCCTCAATAAAGAAAAGGTGAATCCCAAAGGCCACGCCACTGACATCTTCACCGACTGGACCAAGGACTACCTCGCCTCCCGCAAGGATGCCAAAGACCCTTTCTTCCTCTACCTGGCCTACAACGCGCCCCACACCCCGATCCAACCTCCCAAAGATTGGTTTGAAAAAGTGAAGGCCCGTGAAAATGGCATCACTGCCAGACGCGCTAAACTCGTCGCGCTCATCGAGCACCTCGACCACGGTATCGGACAGGTCATCGATTCCCTCAAGGCCAACGGCCAGTGGGAAAACACCCTCACCATCTTCGTCTCCGACAACGGCGGCCAACTCAACGTAGGCGGCAACTGCGGGAACCTTCGCGGCGGCAAACAAGACATGTACGAAGGCGGCCTCAAAGTCCCCGCCTGTGCCGTCTGGCCCGGTGTCATCGAAGCAGGAAAAGCGAGTGAATTTCCCTTCCTCACCATGGACCTTTTCCCCACCGCCCTCGAAGCCGCCGGTGGGAAATCACCCGGTGGCATCGAAGGAAAATCCATTCTCCCTCTCCTCAATACCGGAACGCAAAAAGCCTTCGAACGCGACGTCTTCTTCACCCGGCGCGAAGGCAATCAAAAATACATGGGCGACTCTTCTTGGGCCATGCGCCGCGGGCCCTGGAAGCTCCTCAAGAACGTCCCCGACGGACCATGGGAACTTTATAATCTCGACGACGATCCGCTTGAGGCCACCGACCTTCGCAAAAAAAATCCCCAAAAATTCAACGAACTCTCCAAGGCGATGCGCGCCCAAATCCAACGCGGTGGCTCCGTCCCCTGGCAGCGCCCTGAAGAATAAAAAAAGCATGTGGCTGAATCGACCACATGCTCTTGAAATTAAAGATCGGGAGGTCTAGCGACGGCGTCTGAAGACCGGCAAAAGACCCAGCATTGCCAGCATCGCAGAACTTGGCTCCGGAATGAACGTGCCATCGAATTGGATCTCCGCAAACTGCATGAGTCCATCGCCGCCATTTCCAACCACATCAAAGCGATACGAAGTGAAGGCTGTTGAGCTTGTGACCGCCTCAGAGCCATACGCAACTCCCCGGCCCGGAGGCGGCGTCAGCGATCCGGCCTGGATCTGGACCCAATTCTCAGCGTTGCCCTCACTGTTCTCAGCACTCACAATGGCATCGTTTGTGCCGTAAAGAACGTAAGCGTTTGGGTCTCTGTTCGGTGCATCGTTTCCTGTCGTCAAGGTAAACGCGGAAATAACCGAAGCTCCTCCGCTGGGCGTCACAATGAAGCCGGTGTTTACTCCACCGAAATTCAGATACTTTGTTCCGCTATTCCCATCAATCGCAAATCCAGGTGCCTCTCCTCCCGGAAAGCTACTCGAAGGAGCCCCATCGGTATCAAAGGCAATAATCGAATCACCCGATCCCAAAATCGAACCTCCTGTTCCCCCTGCTCCCGAAAAGAGTTGAAACTCGTCAAGTTGGGCTACGTCGTTGTTATTTTTGAGAGTATCAAAGCTAACGCGGTAGGAAGAATACGATGTCCCATTCGTAAAATCAATAGGTGCACTTGTCGTC
>ERZ1048068.1851-NODE-1851-length-15739-cov-4.189620_pt1 | contig 15739 bp, 20 predicted proteins | sample MGYA00383098_ERZ1048068 | MGnify/ENA primary metagenome ERZ1048068 (study PRJEB29581, sample SAMEA5548368) | metagenome | biome: marine; feature: coastal; material: water | depth 1 m | study: Short-term variability in the microbial, nano- and picoplankton... | reverse complement strand
TCAGGACTGTCGTTGCGAGACAGAATCGATTGGGAGTCGTCGTCAAAAAACTGAGTCTGTGGACCCGGATGCTCGACCTCGTCGGGGTCGAGGTCAGCCAAGGCCGCCTCGTCGATTTCGGCCGAAATTTTCTCGAACCGATTGGGAGGATTGATCGGCGTGCCGCGACCCCGCGTCCGATGACGAGGAAGATGTTCCGAGGAAGGATCAGGAGAAGCCGGCACCTTCCAATGATGGTTCAGGTCACATCGGGAGTAAAGGGAGCGAAGGTCATTGTTTGAGTTCCGCGGGGTCAAGATCGGTGGAGTGGAGAAGAAAGCAGTTTGTCACCATTATGGTGACAAACTCGTTGGGGAGTTCTCCTGTGGCGGTGGCGAGGCGGGTAGCGAAAGTGCGCTGATCGTTTTACTTCGCAAAATTTTGGCGGGCATGGCGTGAGAGCGGGGAAGAGGGGTTGCGGTGGCACTTTTCGACAGCCAGGGTGTCCAGCTCTCCTCGTATGATGGTGCGTAAACTTATATTCCTTCTTTCATTTGGACTGTTCCCGGTCGCGCTTTGGGCGCAGCCGGTTTCGACGACGCGGGCTGATGAACAGTTGGAGGACTTGCTTACGTTACAGCGTGAGATGCTGGTCCGAGCTGCGGCCGCTCAGGTGCAAGATGACGTCGAAAAACTGCGGCCCCGTTTGCAAAATTTGGTATTCGATTGGGAAAGCTATCTGCGCGATTATCCGGAGAAAGTGGAGGGATTGATTGGCTATTCGATGTTGTTGGGCAACCCGCTTATTGACGAGCGAAAGCGGGCCAAGGCGCTGCTACTTAAGGCCAACTTACTCGACCCCAACTTGCCCATCGTTAAAAATCAATTGGGTAAATACCTCGCCGAAGAAGGCCTGCCGCTGCAGGCCTTGCCGTATTTCATTGCGGCGGCGGATTTAGTGCCGGACGAACCACTTTATCATTATCAGATTGGTCAGTTGTTAGCAGGCGGCCGAGATGTATTTTTGGAGAGTGCGGAATGGACCGCCGAAGCGGTGGACAAGGCGATGCAGGATGCCTTGGCGGAAGCTGTGAAACTTGATCCCGACAAGTTCGCTTATGCCTACCGCTATGCGGAATCGTTTTATGATCTGGAAGCCCCCCCGTGGGAGGATGCTATGACGGCCTGGAAAGCGCTCGAGGCCCGTGTGGAGTCTCCGGTGGAGCAACAGATGATGCAACTGCATCAGGCCAACGTGCTCTTGTTTCAGGATAAGTTGGACGAGGCGGAGTCGATGTTGCTTGGCTCCTGGGATGAGGTTTTGGAGGGGCAACGTGATCGTTTAATTGAACGCCTGGATCGTCTCCGCAACCCGCCGCCGGAGCCCGAATCTAGTGGCGCTGATGATCAGCTCGTCGTAAACGAGATTGGCGATCAGGAAGCGGCTTTAGAGGTGCCAGATTTTCAGCCGATGGTTATTCCCGATCGTTCGCCTTTAAATGCGGAATCGATGGTGAAGATCAACCGGGAGTCGACGATCGATGAGATTGTCGGGACGGCGGACGATACGGAGGACACCGTGATCGCCGATGAAGAGGTCGAGGAAACTGAGGATTGATGTTCCCCCGCGGCAATTGCCCCGCTTAGCTCCGATTCAGCATGTCATCATGGATCAACAAATTGGAGCGGCGGCTCGAGCCTTTCGCGATTGCTAACATCACGCTCTATCTCGTGATCACACAGGTATTTGTGCTGTTCGCAGTCATGATGGGTCGATTCGAGATGGAACAAGTGCATCTCTGGCCAGCATTGGTGATACAGGGTGAATTCTGGCGACTATTTACATTTGTAGCGGTCCCTCCGTCGACGGGGATCCTCGTGGCTTTTGCCCTGTATTTGTTCTATCTCTATGGAAACGCCCTGGAGCAATATTTCGGGGTTGTGCGCTACAATCTGTTTCTGTTGGTGGGCTACTTGTTGACCGTGGGGTTGGCATTCCTCTCGCCGTATGCTCCCGCGACTAACTTGTTTCTGGGTGGAGCGGTGTTCCTTGCGTTCGCGTTTCTCAATCCGGATTTTACGCTTCACCTGTTTTTTATTCTACCGCTGAAGATCAAGTGGTTGGCGCATATCACCTGGGTCTTTTACGGATTCACATTTTTAACCGGCGGACCGACGGAACGTCTCGGGGTGCTCGCGGCGACCGGAAATTTCATCATCTTTTTTGGTAAAGAAATCGTCCAACGCGCCCGCACTGGCCGTCATCGAGTTAAGGCGCAGGCCCAGCGTGAGAAACTGCGCCAAGAACTTTCCGGCCCCATGCACAAATGTTCGGTATGTGAGCGGGACAGTGACTTGAACCATGAGCTCGATTTTCGATACCGCACTGAGGGCGACGAAGAGGTCTGCTACTGCGAAGAGCACCTACCGCCGAAGCAGGCTTGAACTAACCCTCGTGAAAAAACCTAAAACACAACGTCCGCGCTCCGTTTCGCCCGAACTCCACACCCCCGGAGAATGGCTGCAGTGGGCGGTGGCGGAATATGAACGTCATGATTTGGCTCTGGGTCAGATCTCGGACAACGCCCACGACGAGGCGCTTTATTTGATTTTGCGCACGCTTGATTTGCCGCTCGATAGTGAAGCGGCGGTGTTGGAGAAATTGCTTTCGCCGGAGCAGAAGAAATTGCTGCGCCAGAATTTCAGGCGGCGCATCATGGACCACATTCCCGCTAGTTATCTGACCAAAGAAGCATGGTTGGGGGAACACCGGTTCTACTGCGATGAACGCGTACTTACGCCTCGGAGTTATTTTTTGGAGCTTATTCCGACCCTTACGTCTTACCTGCCCAAAGGCACCAAAGTGCGTGATGTGGTCGATGTCTGCACCGGGTCAGGATGCTTAGCAATCTTGCTCGCCTATGAGTTTGGCGGGGCGCGGGTCGAAGCGGTGGAGCTTTCGCCCGACGCAATGGAAGTCGCGAAGATTAATGTGCGCGAACATGGCTTGGCGGATCGGATTACCCTGCACGAGAGTGACGTGTTCGATGCGGTGCCGGAGCGGGCTTATGACATCATTTTGAGTAACCCGCCGTATGAACCGAGTGCAGTATGTGATGCGTTGCCGAGTGAGTTTAAACACGAGCCACGTATGGCGTTGGATGGTGGCGCGGACGGATTGATCATTGTGCGCAAACTGCTTCAGCAAGCGATGAGGCGATTGCAGCCCAATGGAATCGTGGTGCTTGAGGTCGGAGCGCAACGTCAAGCCATGCAACAGGCCTGGCCAAACTTGCCCATGCGTTGGCTGAAGACGCTCGATGGCATGAATTGCATGTGTTTGATCCGAGCGAGCGACCTCGAAAAACACTTCCGGGGCTGAGAGCTGATCCAGGCGCTGTTCCATAACCATGGGTGGATGGTGCACTAAGGCAGAGTTTGATTCCGCGGTGGCTGGGCTCTTGGAATTCGCACGGGGGAAGGGGTCACGTCGGAAAATGTTAATTACGTCCTCCGGACTGCATTAATATTTTAACGACATGACCCCGTAAGCTGCGGAGCCGTTGTTCACGGATGATGACCGTTTAGCTATTCATGGTTTGAAACTTTCGGGGTGCTCCGGTGTTTTGATGACATGACGCCTCCAGCGGTCGACTCGCCGATTTATTCCATAACCCATCCCCACGGGGATTTGATGAAGTATTACCTCATCGCGGCTTTCGTGATTCCGCCGATCTTTCCGATTCTAATGGTGATCGGGTTCATTCGGTTTCGGACGATGCGTTACAAATTTACCGACGAAGGAATTTCCATGAGCTGGGGCATGCTCTTTCGGAAGGAAATCATCATTCAATATTCGCGGATTCAGGACATTCATCTGCGGTCCAATATGATCGAGCGGTGGTTTGGGCTTTACAAGGTTCTGGTGCAGACTGCCAGCGGCAGTGCGAGTGCGGAGATGACCTTGGAGGGGATCAAAGAGTTCGAGGCGGTGCGTGATTTTCTGTATCACCGTATGCGCGGAGTGAAAGATGATACCTCCGTTGCGAACGGTGGAACGACGATCGAGGAGGGCGTGCCATCGACAGAATTGACCCAGACTTTGCGTGAAGTCGCTGCGGAGTTGCGTGGATTACGGGAGGACCTTGCTGCCCGAAAGGATCCTGATGTTTAAGCGATTTGAGGAACGGGCGTTGTTTTGGTTGCGGGTCCCGCCGGAACCGGAACCGCCGGCGGGCGCGCCAGGGTCCTTGCAGACGTTTCGGGCCGGGAAGAACTATCTGTATTTCCGCATGGTGATGTGGACAGGCACGCAGATCGGCGCGGCGTTTGGCCTATTGTTTTCCCTGTATTTCATCGACGAGATTGAACTGCAGGTCGAGATGGAGCGGGCGGCGGCGGAGCGCGAATCCACCGCGGAGATTGCGGGACCGGAGACGGTTGAAGAAGACGTTGCGCCGCCGCAAGCAACGTTGGTGGAGGTGGAAGACGATGTCTACGAAACCGTGAATGATGATGGCGCCAAAACGGTGCCACGCACAAAACAAGTGTTGGCCGATATACCACGGAATGTATTTCATCAACTTTACCACAACCTTGCTCCTTGGTGGTTACGCCGCCTGCCGAGTCAGGTGCCGGGTGATGCGTTATTTTGGATCAAGCTGGCGGAGACTTTTGGTCTATTCTTGTTCGCTTTGCAGTTCTTCTGGTCGTTGCTGGCGGTGCGCATCGATTATTCGCAGCGATGGTATATGGTTACCGATCGCAGCTTGCGACTCCGTTGGGGGTTGGTGCGGATTCAGGAAACGACGATGAGTTTCGCGAATCTCCAACAGGTTTCCGTGCACCAAGGGCCGCTACAGCGCCTGCTTAAGCTCGCGGATGTCGAAGTGCGTTCGGCGGGTGGCGGATCGGGTGAAGAGGAGAAGGGCAGTGGCGACTCGATGCACCGCAGTCTGTTTTACGCCGTCGAAAACGCGCCAGAGATTCGCGACCTGATTTTGGCTCGGTTACAGAATTATCGACAAGCGGGATTGGGTGAGCCGGATGATGCGAATGAAACTACTGGAACGACGGTTACGGCTGAGTCGGGCGACGACGATACATTGACCGCCTCACGGGAGTTACTGACCGAGACGCGGGCGCTGCGCGCTGAACTGCAAAATTGAATCTGGAGCTCTGGAACTCAGGAAGTCGATTGATCGGAAAACCCTGAGCCCTTGATTTGATCCGGATTTACTCTTCGGTTTCGCGGAAGCCGACGCGAGTCCAGACGATGCCCTCCATGTGGTTGGCGGGCCAGCCTTCGATGGAAGGGTGCACGAGGCGGGTGCGGGCATAGAAACCGAAAGGGATGGTGGGTTGTTCCTCGAGGAGAATTTCATCGAGTCGATGGTAGAGCGGGTAACGTTTGGCGGGGTCCATTTCCTGCCGGGCGGTATGGAGCACGCGGTCGTATTCGGGGTCGCTCCAGTTGGTTTCATTGGAGTCTGACCAGCCTGAATTGAGTTCGTAGAGTTCGGCAGGCTCGGGAGAAAAGGGCAGCCATCCGGATCGGGAGATTTTGTAGTCCCCGCGCTTACGTGTGTCGAGGAACACTTTCCATTCTTCGTTGCGCAGGGACACCTGCACGTTGAGGGCGCTTTTCCACATTTGCTGTAGCGCTTCGGCGACCTGTCGATTGCGATCGAGCGTGTTGTAGAGATAGTCCACGGGGGGGGGAATCCCTCGCCTTCCGGATAACCAGCATCGGCCAACAGTTGTCGTGCTTCGGCGATCGATTCTTCGATCTTTAAGGTGGGTTCGTATTTGCCCTCGATGGCTCCCACGAATCCGTAGGCAGGCTTTCCGCCGGTGCGGAGCACGACGTCGATGAGTTGTTGGCGATTGAGCGATAAGGCAAAGGCACGTCGCACGCGAACGTCGTCGAAGGGGGGACGTTCGACGTTCAGGTAGAGAAACTGGGTGCCCACCCGTTGATAATTCAGCAACGCCGGATCGTTGGCCTCGCGGTAAACGTCTGTCTTGGAGGCCGGCACACCTTCGGTGATGTGGAGCTGGCCGGAGCGAAACGCGCGTTCGGAGGTGTCCTGATTGTCCATAGCCAAGAAGCGGATGCCATTGAGCTTGGTTTCGCTGTGGTAGTGAGGATTGCGCCCGACTTCCACGCATTGCCCAAATTTCCATTCGGTCATGGTGTAGGGTCCGTTGGAAACCAGCACTCCGGAGCGCAGAAAATTGGTCATGGGGTCATAAAAACCGCCGATTGCTTCTATGCTGGGTCGACGGACGGGATACCACGGGTAGCTGGTCAAGCGATCGAGAAACATCACGTCGGGTTCGCTCAGTTCGATCTCGATGGTATGTGTATCGGTTGCTCGAATGCCGACAGAATTGGGGTCGGAGTTTTCTCCCGTGCGGAAATCGAATGCGCCGACGATGGGATCGGCGAAGTTTCCGAGCTCGGCCGCCATGGATGGCGTGATCCAGCGGATGAGTGACTGATGCCAATCCTGCGCGGTAACGGGGTCACCATTGAACCATTTGGCATCAGGTCGAAGACGAAACGTGTAGGTGCGACCGTCGGCGGAGATTGCCCAACTGGCTGCGGCCGCGGGCACGAAGCCGGTGGCGGATTCATCCCAATCGATCAATGGCTCCCACAGGGCCGACAGGATGAATGCTTCGGGAGAACCGGTGCAGCGATGAGGATCGAGGGTCGAAGGTTCGGAACCGACGGTGATGAGGAGCAGTTTCTCCGCCCGGGCCGTTTCGATCGGCGCGGTGCGATTGCAGGAGGCGAACAGGCCGAGCGACGCGGTAACGAGGAGTAGGGGCGCATGCGGGGTATTATGTATTGCTGAGAGGTAGGACTGATTTTTAGCCGCGAAAAGGCGCAAAAGGACATAAAACGGTCAGGCATCCGCCGTCGTTCCGGTGGACGGAACTATGGCGAGACGGGGAGGCAGGGTGGGGAGAAAGAGAACGAATAATGAGAACGAGAAAGATGGGGTGGCTACTCGTTGCCGGCGGGGTCGTCGGGTTGGCGGGTGGGGAGATTGGCGGATTTCCATTCGTTGAAACCACCGGCGTTGGCGGTGGTGAAACCTTGTTTGGCCAGGATGGCGGCGGCTTGGCCGGAGCGTCCGCCCGAGCGGCAGTAGAGGAGAAATTCTTTGCCTTTGGCATCTTTCAGCACGTGGGCCCATTTTTTGCGGGCGCCTTTCAGGTCGCTCAGGGGCAGCAAGTAGGCCGGGGCGGCGACGCCGGAATCCCATTCGGCGGGTTCGCGCACATCGATGAGGATGGCGGTGCCGGCTCTGACCCGCGCAGCGGCTTCCGCAGGAGTGATACGATTTCCAATCGGTTTCGCAGGTTGGGCGAACATCGAACGCACGGTGAAGAACAAGAAAAGCCCAATGATGAGCAGGAGCAATTTGGTGACCGGTGTCATGGCGAGAGATCTTGACTGGAGGTGAGGGATTAGCCGACAAAAAAACCGGCATCCGCGAACGGTATGCCGATTTGAAAGAGAGAGGTGATTATGCCTTAGGGGGCTTCAACCGCGGGCGTGGCAGCCGGCTCAGGCGTGACGATCTCGAGCAGCTCGACTTCGAAGACGAGTGCAGCGCCACCAGGGATCGAGCCTTGGCCGCGATCACCGTAGCCGAGTGCGGGAGGGATGTGGAGTTTCCACTTCGAACCGACTGGCATGAGTTGCAGGCCTTCGACCCAGCCCGGGATGACTTGGGTGACGCCGAATTGGGCAGGCGAACCGCGCTCGACTGAGCTGTCAAATACGGTGCCGTCGATGAGCGTGCCGTGGTAGTGAACACTCACGCGGTCGGTCGCTGCAGGCTTAGGGCCGTCTCCGGCGGTGAGCACTTCGTATTGCAGACCGGTATCGGTCACGCTGACGCCATCGCGAGCCTTGTTAGCTTCGAGGTATTCGATGGCCTTGGCCTGTTCGGCCTTAACGTCCGCGCGGGAGGCTTCTTCCGCACGGGTGCGGATTTCAGCGAACGCCGCCTGGAGCTCTTCATCCGTCAAGGCAGCCTCTTCGCCGGTTGCGGCGGAACGGAGACCGGCGATCAACGCGTTGATATCGACTTCCAAATTGGGATCACGGCCCAGTTCGCCGCCGATGTTACGGCCGATACCGTAGCTGACCTTTTGGTCGAGGCTCTCGAGTGTCAGACCGGAGTCGTAAACTTTTTTGGTGGCAGGAGTCGGTTCGGAGGCCGCGGAAGGTTCGGACATTTCTTTGGTGGGTTCTGCTTTGTTACAGGCGACCAGACCCAGCAAAAGAGACGAGGAAAGGACGAGGGTTGAGAGTGAGCTCAGGGAGGTTTTCATGGTGTAAACCGATCAGTGAGTAGGATGGAGGGCTTGGTGACAAGTCCTGCCGTGGGTAAATATGAGAGGGTGATTTCCGAGAGGAGGGGGTAGTGATACGGGGTTGCATCGGGGCCGAAACAGGGGTGCGGTGCGACTAACATGCGCGAGGTAGAAATCATTCAAGAGCCGACAGAGTTGTTCAAAATCCTCAAATTTGAGAACTTGGTGGCCAGCGGCGGGGAGGCCAAAACGGTCGTCGCGGATGGAATGGTAAAGGTCAATGGTGAGGTCGATACCCGCAAACGCCGTAAAATCGTGGCGGGGGATGTGATCGAGTTCGCGGACGATGAAATGCGTATCCGGCTGCGCCCGTTGTAGTTGCGAATAAATGCGATCCAGCTCGGTTTATCTCAACGCGACGACGAAACTTGTTTCTTGCTACTTAGGCGGTGGCTCGCGGGAATCCAAAGGGAGGGTTTTGCCTCTCATGGCGATTAATCCTTCAATCCTGGTTTCCCGTCGTTTCGTTACGCCCATGAATTTTCCCGCCCTAAGACTTTTCGCGTTGTGTGCCCTGCTTGTGAGCGCGCTCGCCCTGAACGCCATTCCGCCGCGAGTGCCCGCGTTAATTGAGCCCGCGACTCAGGAATACTTATCCGGTAAAATTGTGTGGGCGGATGTGCTCAGCACTGAACCCAATACGACAGCCCGCTTTTACAGTGCTCTTTTTGGTTGGAGTTCCCGAACCTTGGCAGGTGAGTCGGGCAAATACACCGTGCTTTCGAACGAGGCGGGACCAGTCGTCGGGATCGCCCGCGGTCCCGATCGCAAAGACGGTCGTGCGGTCGCGCGATGGGTGCCGTTTTTCTCCCATCGGACTTTGCATGCGGCGGAGCTTGCCGTCGCGAGCGAAGGGGGTAAGGTCCTAGCGGAGACTGCGCCGTTTCCTACGCGCGGATCGCAACTCATTGCGATGGATGCAGAAGGCGCCATATTTGGATTGATGGACTCCTCGACCGGTGATCCGGCTGACGGCACGGTCATCGATGGCAGTTTGTTTTGGGCGAACTTGTTTGTGGAATCACCCGCCGATGCCGCGCGATTTTATCGATTGGTAGCGGGGTTGAATGCTAGCTCTAACGGCAGCTCGAGTCAGTTGTTGGCAGCGAGTGGCGAGAACCGAGCGAGTATTAGTCCAATCGAAGGAAAGACCTCGGTCACCCCAACGTGGGTGCCATTCTTTCGTGTTAGTGGAATGGATCGAAAACTCAGAATTGCACAACGACTCGGGGCCAAACTGGTGGTGCAGCCTCAAACGATGGGCAATGGCATGCGGGTGGCGATTTTGTCCGATACTCTCGGCGGAGTTTTTGCGCTCGCACAACCCAAGGCGGGATAAGGCCCCCAATATATGAATACTTTTAAAAAATCCTCTACTCGTATTTTCGGAGCATTTATTTTGGCGACCGCGGTGGGTTTAGCGGGTTGTGGTAGCCCTAAATATACCGCTGCTCCTCCCAGTGAGAAATTGAGCTATATGGGAATCAAAAATGAAAAAAATCTCTATGGCGGCCTTTGGTATGGTCCTAGTTATCAAGCTCCGCGGTTGGTGGTAGCGCCTGAGTTGCCGGGCGGATAAATAAGTTGCCGAAAACTTGGAAGCCCGATCCGGGGGTGGGTGGAGTAGTGGATTTGGAGCGAGAAAAAATCCGAAAAACGAGTGATGCGATCTCTTTGACGAGAGACGATGAGCCCGGCCCATGAATGGCCGATAGGATGTATGATGCACCGCACCATTCCGTGCGGTTGCAGACTTCACATCCTATGAAAACCAACCGTTTCTTTATGCTGCTAGGCGTTTTTGCGCTCAGCCTGTTCATGCCGGTGCTTTCTTTTGCCGAAAGCCCGTGGTCCGCGCGTTTGCGGGCAACGTATCTGGAGACGGTCGATAGGTCCGGAGCGTTCTCCGCGCTGGGCATCAACTTCCCGACCAACGCGGTTTCCGTTAGTGATAAGCTGATCCCGGAGATCGATATCGATTATGTGTTCACCGAAACGTTGTCGGCTGAGTTGGTGCTGACCATCCCCCAGAAACACAGCGTAAACCTGGCCGGCGCTGGCCGACTGGGTTCGTTCAAATACCTGCCTCCCACCTTGTATCTGCAATATAAGCCGGCGCTTGAAGGTGCGTTTAAACCTTACTTCGGGCTCGGCGTGAACTTCACGCTGATCTTTGACGATAATCTTTCGGTCGCCGGCGTGCCGTTGAAGCTGGAGAATTACAATCTCGGTGTCGCCGGACAGGCGGGATTTGATTACCGAATCAACGACCGCTGGCACTTCAATGTGGACATCAAGCGAGCGGTAATCCGCACCGACGTATTAGCCGGTGGGGCCAAACTCACCACCGCGAAACTGGATCCGTGGCTCTACGCCGTCGGATTCCGTTACGATCTTTGAACGAACGCAGGAACCCCTCAGTCAGTTCGTTCATGTGCCGGGCCTTCGGGTTCGGCGCTTTGTCTTGTCCGATTTCAAAGAGATCGTGGTTTGTGATCAGACGGGTCACGGTGCGCTGGCTATTGCCAATTCAGATCTTCTTTAATTTCGCGTTTAATTCGCTCAGGTCATCCGGGCCAAATTCTGGGCAACAAGAACCGCGGATGATGTAGCACTCGTCGCAGATCACCACGTCGCCGAGTTGGTTGGTGGTCTCGATCCCGCAACGTGAGCAGGTGGGTTTTGGGTCAGGCATTTCCACGAAATAATTAATCGGTCTGGGTTATATGTTTCATCCCGAGATCCGGGTGATCGGTGAAGAGGCCGTCCACAGTGGCAGTGGTCGTGAAGAGGTCCATCAGGGTTTCGAAATCGGTAACGGATTCCGGAATCTCGTCGGCCCGCAACGTATAGGGGTGGATTTGTAAGCCCGCGGCTCGGGCGTCGGCCGAGAGGGACGTTAATGCCGGTAGATCCGTCGAGGCGAGGTGATCAAAAACCTGTTCGATGTGAGGACCGATTCCTTGTGCGTAGGTGGCGATATCCGCTAGTCCCGTGGGCGTCAGCATGGCGTCATAATTGGCGTTGGCGTGATTCCAGGAATTCAGTCCGATCAACTGAATCAAAGGTATCTCGAGTTTGAACTCGTTGCGTAGTCTACGGAGCTCGTCGGCTTCGAAACACTGCACGAATATGGGCGCGCCGGGGCTCAGAAAGCCGTAACGCAGGAGAATCGGGAGAAGCGCGGCGCTGAGGTCCTTACCCTCGTCGGCGTGCCAGCTGGGATACTTGAGTTCCGGTTGGATTCCTACCCGCCGGCCGGTGCTTTGGTTGAGTCCTTGGATGAGTTTGATCTGCTCCTCCAAAGAGCAAAGACGAAACGGGCCGGGCTGCAGCGGGAAGCGGTCGGGATATACCTGTTCGCCTGTGGTTGTATTGATGCGTTCGTTGGCGTGGAGCTGCTTCAGTTCGCTCCAGTCGAAATCGATGGCGTAGAATCGCCCGTCGTCGCGGGCTCGACCAGGAAACACCGTCGCCACGTTGGTCGTCATTTCCAAATGGATGTCATGCAATACCACGAGCACGTTGTCCCGCGACATGACGAGATCTTGTTCAATGTAGTCGGCTCCTTGCGCATGGCCATATGCAGCGGCTGCCAGGGTGTGCTCGGGCAGGTAGCCTGAAGCACCACGATGCGCGATTACGATGGGACGTCCCATCGCGGTTGCAGCGATCCCGGTCGCGAGGATGGAAAAGAGGGCTAGGCGAAACATTCGAATTCTATCTCAACGTAGAAACAGAGCTTCATGCAACGCATGGAACTCACTCGGGCGGATTTTTGAAAGATATAGAAACCAAAGCCCATGGTGGCACGACCCCACTTGAGGTATCCATCCCGCCAGGCACGGCTATGTCGGACGCGAGTCTGGAGGTCGGCATTGTCGGGGTTGGCGGCGAACTCCGCCTCGATGCGCCGGCGGTGTGACCACTCGAAGTGATCCCATTCGTCATCGTTCCTGGTCATCGCGTAGAGCGGAATGAGTCCCTCGGCTTCGGCGAAGGTCACGTTCCCTGAGTGATCCCTGTAAATGCCGACGGGTTCGACAATCATTTCCAGATACTCCGATGAGGGGTCTTGTTTCCAGTAACCCTCGCCGATGAGGAGCCGTCCGCCGGGTTTGATGACACGGGTGAGTTCGCGAAGCGTATCGGGGTAGGCGACGTCGCCCATGCCGAAGGCGTGGGGAGAGCCCAGACAAATTGCGGCGGCAAACGCCTCGGGTTCGAACTGCGCGTTCTGAGCATCCTTTACTTCAAACCCACAGTCTTCACTCAAGCCGCGTTTGTTGGCGGTCGAGCGGGCGGTGGAGATTGCGGTGGCGTCCTGGTCAACCCCCAGACCGCGGCATGCCGTCTGTTTGGTGGTCTGCAAAAGGAATTCGCCTATGCCACAACCTACATCCAGCACCCGGTCTGGAGGCGATAAATCAAGTACATCGATCAGTTGATCGACCTTGGCTGGACTGATGGGGATATTGAACAACACGGGCTCACCCTTTAACGGACAATCCGTGGTCTTCAACTAGCTCTTGGGCCGTTTGCAGGTGCTTAATCCAAAGGGCAGGTAGGCCGAGCACCAACCGAACAGGGCGGTGACAATTGGCACGATGCCGATCAAACCAAACCAGTTTTGGTAGTAGTATCCGGCCGCGAGGATCGCGAGACCAAGGATGATACGGATGAAGCGGTCGAGGGAGCCGACGTTGGTTTTCAGGACGATTTGGATTTTGAGTTGCCGGGTTGAGAAAAATCAGGCCGGAGCGCTTTGGACCTTTTGTCGCGCATCGCACCAATCAGAAAATCCGCCGACGCAAGTCACGCGGTGACCTTGGGCGACGAGCTCACGGGCGACAATCGTCGCCCGCCCGCCCGAGCCACAGTAGAGGCAGATCTCACGATCGCCGACCTCATTGAGGAAAGGGCGCCACCAGAACTTGCCGCCGCGAAAATCACTCAACGGCAGGAGGTACGCTCCAGCTGCGATCCCGTTCTGCCACTCGTCAGGCTCGCGCACATCGACGAGCACGGCCTTATCGTTGGCGACTTGGTCAGCGGCGTTTTGCGGATCAATGGAAGGCACGGGAGCTTCGGGGGGTTGTTTCGCGAAAGGCGAGACGTTGCCCTGCGAGTCGATCCAGCCGTAACGCGACAACAGCAGTGTGGGGGGACAGAAGCCGGTCGTGGCGGAAACGACCAACATCGTGCCCACGAAGAGCCCGAGGAGTAACCCCCAAGGGCTGACAAAATACGTGAGGGCGACGCTGATGAGGACAAAACTCCCGGCCATGAGGCGAATAACGTTATCTGGTTTCATATCTTATATATGAGCATATACGAATATAGTTGAACTAAAAGTCAAGTCTCATTTGGTGGACGTCATGTCAAAGAAACCGCGAGTTCTCACGGAAGAGGCGATCGATCAAATCGCGCGGCGTTTTGCGGTCTTGGCTGAGCCTATGCGGCTGAAATTGGTCCACGCGCTCTTCGACGGCGAGAAGCCGGTGAATACGTTGGCGGAACTCGTCGGCGGAACGCAGGCCAATGTCTCACGGCATTTGCAGCAGCTGGCGACATCGGGAGTGCTGAGTAGACGTAAGGAAGGTTTGCGGGTGTTCTACGCAATTTGCGACCCGTCCATCTATGCCCTTTGCGAGCTCGTCTGTGGCAGTTTGGCCAAAGAGAACGCGCAGCGCGCAAAAACCTTTGCGGCTTAACCCGGAAGAGAGGTCGGATAACTCGCGTGCAAAGCAACCTATTGGGTTACTTTGGAGAGCTGAACATTGAGAAGAAGTAGCCTGAAATTTCATTGTTCTCTGGATGGGTGCTTTAATGAATATTTCCCACGGCGACGTTCCGGAGCCTACAGACGGGTATCCTTTACATTGGATCGGCATGGGATGCGCACTTGCATCGATTTGATACGGCTCATCCGGAACGCGGGGTGGAGGATCTGAGTTCGTTGGGCGAGGGCTCGACGTTTCCGACGGGCATCAACGAGGCGCCGGACGGCACCTTGTGGATTGGCACAGCGCCGGAGTCGCGCTTGATCAAATACGATCCGGTATCCGGCGAATTCACCCACTTCGGCCGTATGCATGATACGGAGAACTATCTTTATCCGTTGGTGGGCGATGACTATACCGTGGCGGCTTTAGTGCGCGTCGTCCGCCCTCACATGGTAGTCGTCGATCCGGCCACGGGTGAACATCGTGAGGTGGGCATTGAGATCACGGACGCCACGGATAAGTCACAGTTCATCCGCTTCTTCAAGGGCGTGGACCGGCGACTCTATGTTTCGAGTCACACGGGGGATTTTATGATTCGAGACCTGACGTTGATGCCGGTGAAGCATCTGCCCGAGGAGATGCCGGGAATTCATGCGGCGGGCGAGCACCGTCATCAGGGGACCTTTACGATGCCGGGTGGCTGGCAGGCCAAGTTGGTCAATGATCGATCGGGCACGCCGCGCGATTTATTGGTGACCAATGTGGATCCGCGGATCGCGTCACGCCGATTGCAGCTGGATTGGGTCGGAGGAGGATCTAACGCTCATGTCATTGAAGAGGGGCCGGACGGTATGCTTTATGGTTCGAGCTATTTGCCGAACCACCTGTATCGCTCATCACTCGACGGCACGGTATCAGAAGACCTCGGCCAGCACAGTATCGCGCGCGGGCAGGCATATTCGGCGGCCATGATGGACGGCAAAGTTTACCTCGCTTCTTATCCCCAGGCCCGGCTTTCGGTCTACGATCCGTCCCGGCCGATTCGGTTTGGCACTGAGCCCTCGGACAACCCGCGAGACCTCGGTCGATTCGATGAAGTCGGGTATCGCCCGAATGCGTTGATCGCCGCGCCGGACTGAAAATTATGGATGGGGTCGGGGCCGGATTACGGTCTGATTGGCGGCACCCTCGCTTGGTATGATACCGCCACGGGTGAATCTAACTTTCACCGCGCAATTGTGCCGGATTTGTCACCGACTTCGCTGCTCTGGTTGGATGATCTCGAACAAGTGCTGGTGGGTCTGAGTATTGAAGTCGGCACCTGAGCGGAAGTGCAGCGATTTGATGCGGGCTGGGCGTTGTGGGATCCGGAGAAAGATGAACTCGCCTGGTGGGGAGACCTCGGGGTCGACGACATGGCTGACGTCACGTCCCTGGCGCCGGCAGGTGAGAGTTTGGTTTATGCTCTGATCGGTCGAGGTGATCATTTGCTCACGGCCGGTGCGCCGCCCATCGCGCCGCGGTTGGCGCTGATCGATCCAAGAAAACGTGAGATGGTTTCGATTGCGGAGTTGCCCGAGGAATTTGGTGCGATCTCATGGCACGGGCACCATTCGTTGCGCGTCGCGCCCAACGGG
>ERZ1048068.1849-NODE-1849-length-15745-cov-10.653601_pt1 | contig 15745 bp, 14 predicted proteins | sample MGYA00383098_ERZ1048068 | MGnify/ENA primary metagenome ERZ1048068 (study PRJEB29581, sample SAMEA5548368) | metagenome | biome: marine; feature: coastal; material: water | depth 1 m | study: Short-term variability in the microbial, nano- and picoplankton... | reverse complement strand
AGTTATGTGGCAAGCTCAAATATTCACACTCTATCCTGATTTTTTTCCAGGCCCTTTGAATAAAGGGCTATACGGAAAAGCCTTAGCAAATAAAATTTGGGATTTAAAGATTGTTAATATTAGAGAGGCCGCTGAAGATAAACACAAAACAGTAGATGATACTCCTTTTGGAGGAGGATCTGGAATGTTATTGAAAGCTGATGTTTTAGCAAAATCTCTTGATGAAAATAAAAAAGAGGGTGAAAGAATTTTTTATTTATCACCAAAAGGAAAAAAGCTTGATCAGAAATTAGCACTAGAACTATCTAAAGAAAAATCTGTTAGTTTAATTTGTGGTCACTTTGAAGGTGTTGATGAAAGGTTATTATCTACAAGAAATATAGAAGAGCTTAGTATTGGAGATTTTATTTTGTCTGGAGGAGAAACGGCAGCATTTGTTGTGATGGATAGTGTTCTTAGATTATTACCAGGTGTCTTGGGAAACGAACAATCAAAGACTGATGAAAGTTTTGAAAATGGGCTTTTGGAGTATCCCCAATATACAAAACCTCAAATTTGGGAGGAAAAAAGCGTTCCAGAAGTGCTATTATCAGGAGATCACAACAAAATTAAAGACTGGCGTTTATCACAATCAGAGGCTATAACACGCGTCCGAAGACCAGATTTATGGGAAAAATATAAGAAAAACTAATTTGACAAATATTAATATGAAAACAATTGAAGAAATAAACCAACATAATGTAAAAAAAATACTAACTGAGAAAAAGATCCCAGATTTTTTTCCTGGAGATGTAATTAAGGTTGGTGTTAGAATTACAGAGGGTAAAAAAGATAGAATTCAATATTTTGAAGGCGTGTGTATAGCTAGAAAAAACAGAGATATAAATTCTTCATTCACAGTTCGGAAAATTTCTTTTGGTGAAGGTGTAGAAAGAACATTTCCATTATATGGCACTGTCATAGATTCAATTACAGTTATACGTCATGGTAAAGTTAGAAGAGCAAAATTATATTACTTAAGAGACAGAACTGGTAAATCAGCTAGGATTGCAGAAAAAATTAGAAAAAAAATTGGTATAGAAGTTGATGTTAAACCTGAGACGGTAACAGATGAGACTTTAGCGCCAGTAGCTGCAGAAGAAGAAAAAAAACCAGATGTTCAAGCTGAACCTGCGAAACAGCCAGAGGTTCAAGTAGAACCTAAAATAGAAAAATCAGAAGAAAAAAAATAATTTTTCTTTCAATGCCCTTAACTCTTTACGATAAAATTTGGAATGATCATTTAGTGGATCAACAGGATGATGGTACAGCATTATTATTTGTTGATCGACATTTAGTGCATGAAGTGACAAGTCCACAAGCTTTTGAAGGATTAAGAAATTCTAATAGAAAAGTTAGACAGCCTGGTCTAACGCTAGCAGTTGCTGATCATAATGTTCCAACTACTGACAGATCCAAAGGTATAGCAGATGCAGAATCTAAAATTCAAGTAGATACCTTAGAAAGTAATTGTAAAGAATTTGGAGTTCAATATTTAGGAATGAACGATAAGAGACAAGGAATTGTTCATATCATTGGTCCAGAGCAAGGCTTTACACAACCTGGTACAGTAATTGTTTGTGGAGACAGTCATACAGCAACACATGGTGCTTTTGGTGCTTTGGCATTTGGAATTGGCACCTCAGAAGTAGAGCATGTTCTAGCAACACAAACATTAGTTCAAAAAAAAGCAAAAAATTTTAGAATTAATGTTAATGGAAAACTTCCTATTGGTGTTACCTCCAAAGATGTAATCTTACAAATTATAGGAAATATTGGAACTGCAGGAGGAACGGGATCGGTCATTGAGTATGCTGGAAGCCTAATCTCATCTTTAAGTGTGGAGCAACGAATGACTATTTGCAATATGACTATTGAAGGAGGGGCAAGGGCAGGATTAATTGCTCCAGATGAAAAAATATTTGAATATTTAAGGGGTAAACCGATGTCTCCAAAAAATGAAAATTGGGATAAGGCCATGAAATATTGGGAAAGTTTAAAAACTGATGATGGAGCTAAATTTGATAAAGAAATCAACTTAGTTGCTGAGGATATTTTACCGATGATAACCTGGGGAACCTCTCCACAAGATGTAATCACAATAGATGGTAAAGTTCCAAATCCTAAAAATGAACAAGATGAAGATAAAAAGAATTCTTTAGAAAGGTCTTTAAATTACATGGGTTTAGAGGCTGATACATTAGCTACAGATATTAAAATTGATAAGGTTTTTATAGGAAGTTGCACAAATGGTAGAATTGAAGATTTAAGGGAAGCTGCCAAAATATTAAAAGATAAAAAGAAAGCGTCCCACGTTCATGCAATGGTTGTTCCTGGCTCAGGCTTAGTTAAAGAGCAAGCAGAGCAGGAAGGACTAGATAAAATATTTATAGCCTCAGGTTTTGAATGGAGAGAGCCGGGCTGCTCTATGTGTCTTGCAATGAATGCTGATAAGTTAAAACAAGGAGAAAGATGTGCTTCAACTTCAAACAGAAACTTTGAAGGAAGACAAGGTAGAGGTGGCAGAACACATTTAGTAAGCCCTGGAATGGCAGCTGCAGCTGCAATTTCTGGAAATTTGGATGACGTAAGAAAGTATCAAAACTAAAATGCAAAAATTTAATTTACTTACAAGTATCCCAGCATATTTACCAATAGTAAACATTGATACAGATATGATTATTCCAAAACAATTTCTTAAAACGATTAAAAGAACAGGGTTAGGAAAAAACTTATTTTTTGAAATGAGATATGACGATAATGGAAATAAAATAAAAAATTTTATTCTAAATCAAGAGCCTCATAACCAATCAAAAATATTAATTGCAGGAAAAAACTTTGGCTGTGGTTCATCAAGAGAACATGCGCCTTGGGCACTTCTAGATTTTGGAATTACATGCGTGATAAGCTCTAGTTATGCTGATATTTTTTATAGTAATTGTTTTAAAAATGGAATTTTACCAATTACTTTGCCAGAAGAAAAAATAAAAGAATTATCAGAATACTCAAAAAGAAAAGAAGAAATTTCGATAGATTTAAAAGAAGAAAAGGTAATTTTTGGAAATAGTGAAATCAAGTTTGATATTGACCCTTTTAAGAAAAAATGTTTGCTAGAAGGACTTGATGATATTGCACTATCATTAGCCAAAAAAGAAAAAATTATAACTTTTGAAGAAAATTTAAAAAATAATAAACCATGGATATTTAATGATAAAAATTAAAAAAAGAAAAGTTTTACTTTTACCTGGGGACGGTATTGGACCTGAGGTTATTCAAGAGGTTAAAAAAATTATTTTATGGCTGAATTCAAATAAATCTCTAGATTTTGAAATTGATCAAGATTTAGCTGGTGGTTGTTCTTATGACAAACATGGAACACCAATTACAGATGAAGTTTTTTATAAAGCTTTAGAAAGTGAATTTGTTATGTTGGGTGCAGTTGGTGGACCAAAATGGGATAACTTAGATTTTTCAAAAAAGCCAGAAAGAGCCTTATTAAAATTAAGAAAAGAGTTAAAACTATTTGCAAATTTAAGACCTGCAATTTGTTTTGAGCAACTAGTTGATGCCTCTACCCTAAAGCCAGAAATTGTATCCGGATTAGATATTATGATAGTGAGAGAGTTAACAGGGGGTATTTATTTTGGAGAGCCAAGAGGAATTAAACCAATAGAAAATGGGGAAAGAAAAGGAATTAATACACATTCATACACAACTAGCGAAATAGTTAGAGTAGCAAAGGTAGCTTTTGACCTAGCAAGAAAGAGATCAAATAAAGTTACTTCATGCGAAAAATCAAATGTAATGGAAGCTGGACAACTTTGGAAAGAAGAGGTTCAAGAATTACACGATAAAGAATATAAAGATGTAGAATTAAGTCATATGCTTGCTGACAATTGTGCAATGCAGTTATTGAAAAATCCAAAGCAATTTGACGTAATTGTTACTGACAATTTATTTGGAGATATGCTTTCAGATCAAGCCTCGATGTTAACAGGATCTCTAGGTTTGTTACCCTCGGCTTCTTTAGGCGCAAAAAATAAAGATGGAGAAATGAGAGCTATGTATGAACCCATTCATGGTTCTGCGCCTGATATTGCGGGAAAAGAAATTGCAAATCCAATAGCTTCAATTTTAAGTTTTGCAATGGCATTAAGATATTCATTGGATTTAGATAGTGAAGCTGACTCTTTAGAAAAAGCAGTACAAGATGTCTTAAATGATGGTCTTAGAACAAAAGATATTCTTTCTAAAGGAAAAAAAGAAGTATCAACGTCAGCTATGGGTGATGCGATAATTTCAAAATTGCAATAATTCTAGAATTATTCTAAAGTTTCGAAATGCCAAATTATACAGCACCTGTGGAAGACATGATGTTTCTTTTTGAAAAATTAAGAAACAATAAAAATTATAATGAAATTGAAAAATACAAAGAAGTAAATTCAGAGCTTGTAAAAGATATCTTAGTTGAAGCAGCAAAAATTAATGAAAATTTAATTTTACCATTAGCAAAATCAGGGGATGAAAATCCAACTGTTTTAGAAAATGGTGTGGTTAGAACACCTCCAGGCTATAAAGAAGCCTATTCAAAATATATTGAAGATGGTTGGACTTCACTTTCGTGTGATCCTAAATATGGTGGGCAAGGTATGCCGAAAACTGTAAGTGCTTTTTTTGATGAAATGTTATCTTCAGCAAGTCTATCATTTAAGCTTTACAGCGAACTAAGTATTGGCGCGTACAATTGTATTTCACACCATGCAACAGAAGAAATAAAAGAAAAGTATCTTCCAAAAATGGTTGAGGGAAAATGGAGTGGCACGATGTGTCTTACTGAACCAGTTTGTGGAACTGATTTAGGTCTTTTAAAAACTAAAGCTGTTGAGCAAACTGATGGAACTTTTAAGTTAAGTGGACAGAAAATTTTTATTACATCTGGTGATCAAGACTTAACAGAGAATATTATCCATCTAGTTATTGCAAGAGTTGCTGACTCTCCAGCAGGTACAAAAGGAATAAGCTTATTTTTAGTACCTAAATTTGTAGTAAATGAAGATGGAACCATTGGAGCAAGAAATGGAGTTTCTACAGGGTCAATAGAAAGCAAAATGGGAATCAAAGGTTCTGCTACTTGTGTATTGAATTTTGATGATGCAACTGGGTATATGATTGGATCAAAGAACAAAGGATTAAATGCAATGTTTACAATGATGAATTTAGAGAGAATTGTTGTAGGAATTCAAGGTTTAGGAATTTCAGAAATTGCATATCAAAATTCTTTAAGTTATGCGAAAGAAAGAAAGCAAGGAAAGACAAATAATACAAAATCAACTAATGGAGCAGATTTTATAATAGAGCACGCTGATATTAGAAAATCTTTGCTTAATATGAAATCTATTATTGAAGGAGAGAGAGCCCTATGTTTTTGGTTGTCTCAACAAACAGAGGTTAGTCTTTACCATCCAGATGAAAAAATCAAACAAGAAGCATCAGACCTTGTGTCGTTAATGACACCGGTAGTTAAAACAATGTTTAGTGATATGGGAATGGAGATAACAAGTGAAGCCATGCAGGTTCATGGTGGTTATGGGTATACAAAAGACCAAGGAATAGAGCAATTATATAGAGATAATAGAATTACTCCAATTTATGAGGGAACAAATTCAATTCAAGCAGCAGATTTAGTTTTTAGAAAATTGGTAAATAAAAATGGTGATGTAATTAACAAGTATTTAGGATTAATCAATAATGATTGCATTACAGAAAATGAAAAATTAAAACCTTTCATAAAAGAATTAAAAACACAGCTAGAAATCTTATCTACCTTTACTGTTTGGATTAAAGAAAAAGTTCAAAACTCAAAAGATGATGCAAGTGCAGCATGCAATGACTATCTAAAAGCACTGGGGTTTGTTTCCGTAGCCCATGCGTGGATAAAGGTTTTAGAGGTGAGCTTTAAAGATTACGAACAGAACAAAGATTTTTATGAGGATAAAATACAAACTGCAAATTTTTATTTTAAAAGAGTTTTACCAAGAGCCGAAAGTCATTTTAAAACTGCTACATCAGGAAGTGATTATATAATGAATTTTAAATTTAGTTAATATGAGTCATTACAATACAAATTTAGATAAAAATGAGGCTAATTATGTTCCTCTCTCTCCTTTAACATTTTTAGAAAGAACTAAAGATATATATCCAAATTATGAAGCCTTAGTTTATGAAAGTAGGTCGTATACTTGGGAAGAAGTTTATAAAAGATGTGTTAAGTTTGCTAGCGCCTTAGATAAGATAGGCGTGAAAACTGGAGATACAGTTTCTATAATGGCTTTCAATACACCAGAAATTTTTGAGGCACATTATTCAATACCAATGGTGGGAGCAGTAATTAACGCAATCAATACAAGATTAGACCCCAATACAGTAAGTTATATTTTACAACATAGTGATGCAAAAGTTTTAATTGTAGATAGACAATTTCATGATGTAATTGAGAAAGCTTTAAAGAATGTTAAAAATAAAATCACAATTATTGATATTGAGGATCAAGATATTGACACGAGTTCTTTCAAAAAAATTGGACAGCTTGAATATGAAAGTTTTTTAAACACGGGTGATGAAAATTATGAGTGGAAAAAACCAAAAGATGAATGGGAAGCGATTTCATTAGGATACACATCTGGAACCACTGGAAACCCAAAAGGAGTAGTTTATCATCACAGAGGCTCGTATTTAATGTCAACAGGCAGTGCCACAGCTTGGAATATGCCTAATAAACTAAATTTTTTATGTGTTGTGCCAATGTTTCATTGTAATGGTTGGTGTTATCCTTGGACACTAGCAATGCTGCATGCAAGAGTAATTTGTTTAAGAAATATTGATGTAAAAAAAATCTTTGAGTTAATTGATAAATATGAAGTAACACATTTTGGTGGAGCCCCAATAGTATTAAACATGATTGTTAACGCTCCAAAAGAAGATCAAAAACTTTTAAAAAGAAAAGTAAATGTTTTGACTGCAGGAGCACCACCGCCAAGTATTATCTTTGAAAAAATGGAAAAACTTGGCTTTGAAGTGATGCATGTTTATGGATTAACTGAAACTTATGGTCATATGTTGCAGTGTGCATGGAATGAAGATTGGAACTCTTTAGAAAAAGATAAAAAGAATGAAATCAAAGCAAGGCAGGGTGTAAGGTATCCAAACACAGAGGGCGCTATTGTAATGGATCCAGAGTCAATGAAGCCAGTACCCAAAGATGGAAAAACTATGGGTGAAATTATGATTAGGGGAAATATTGTAATGAAGGGGTACTACAAAGATAAAGAAGCTACAGATAAGGCAATGGCAGGTGGATGGTTTCATTCAGGAGATTTAGCCGTGACTCATCCTGATGGATATATAAAAATCCAAGATAGATCTAAAGATATTATTATTTCTGGAGGAGAAAATATTTCTTCGATAGAAATTGAAAATACTATTGCAAAACATCCTTCAGTTTCTTTAGCCGCTGTAGTTGCTAAGCCAGACGAAAAATGGGGAGAAACACCATGTGCTTTTGTTGAATTAATTAAAGATAAACCAGCAACTGAAAAAGAAATAATAGATTTTTGTAGAGAAACTTTAGCAGGATTTAAACTCCCCAAAAGTGTTATTTTTTGTGACTTACCAAAAACGTCAACAGGAAAAATTCAAAAATTTGAACTTAGAAAAAAAATTAAGGAATTAAGTTGATCTTTCAAGTAGACAATAAGAATGTCTTTGCTTCAAATTCAGGTCAAGATATTGATAAAAAAAAAGCCACAATAGTTTTGCTTCATGGAAGCGGTCTATCTCATATTGTTTGGTCTTTAACAGAGCAGTATTTATCAAATCAAAATTATAATGTTTTAGCAATCGATTTACCTGGTCATGGAAATTCTGAAGGTGATTGTTTAAAATCAATAGAAGAAATCTCAGATTGGTTAGAAAAAGTTTTTATAGAGCTTAATGTTTCTGAATTGACTATAATAGGTCATTCCCAGGGGTGTTTGGAAGCACTGGAATATTCTTTAAAATACTCAAAAAGAGTTAAAAATTTAATATTTGTTGGTGGCTCTTATAGAATGCCCGTCAATCAAGACTTAATAGATCTTGCTGAGAGTGGAGATGATAAAGCTGTTCAATTGATGATGAAATGGAGCTATGAAAATTATAAAAAATTTATTGGAGGTAATCCTGTAGAAAAAATTATTAATTCACCAAGAGTTATTAGAGACGTTTTAGCCACCGACCTTGTGGCTTGTAATAATTATAAAAATGGAATTGAAGCTTTAAAGTCAATCAAATGTCCCACATTATTAATCTTTGGTGAGCTAGATAAGATGATTAATATTGAAAAAGGTAAAAAATTTGCAGAACTTATACCTAATTCAAAAACTCATATAATAAAGAATTGTGGACATATGATTATGTTTGAAAAAGCTTTTGAAATGAGAGAAAAGATCTCTGAATTTTTAAAAAAATGAAAAACTTTTCAATAGCAAAATCTAGAAGATTAAGAAGTACTCCTTATACTTCAAGAATAGAGAAGCAAGGAGTTACAGCATACACAATTTATAATCATATGTTGCTGCCTGCTGCATTTGGATCGATAGAAGATAGTTATAAACATTTAAAAGAATATGTTCAGGTATGGGATGTTGCTGCAGAAAGACAAGTAGAAATATCAGGAAAAGACTCAGCAGAGTTAGTACAATTAATGACATGCCGTGATTTATCAAAATCTAAAATAGGCAGATGCTATTATTGTCCAATAATAGATGAAAATGGAAATTTAGTTAACGACCCAGTTGTTTTAAAATTGGATGAAAATAAATGGTGGATATCAATAGCAGATTCTGACGTAATCTTTTTCGCTAAAGGTCTAGCAGCAGGACATAAATTTGATGTAAAGATTATAGAACCAGTAGTTGATATAATGGCAATACAAGGTCCAAAATCATTTGCTTTAATGGAAAAAGTATTTGGAAAAAAAGTCACTGAATTAAAATTTTTTGGGTTTGATTATTTTGAGTTTGAAGGCACAAAACATCTTATAGCAAGATCTGGATGGTCCAAACAAGGAGGATATGAGGTTTATGTTCAAAACCCACAGGCAGGACAAAAATTGTATGATCATCTTTTTGAAGTTGGAAAAGAATTTAAAGTAGCACCAGGATGTCCAAATTTAATAGAGAGAATTGAGAGTGCACTGTTATCTTATGGTAATGATTTTGATAATAACGACAACCCATTTGAATGCGGTTTTGATCAATATGTCAGCTTAGACAATGATATAAATTTTTTAGGAAAAGAAAAATTAAAAGATATAAAATTAAAAGGACCTCAAAAAAAATTAATGGGAGTTAAAATTGACATAAAAGAACTCAGTCTTACTGGATCAAAAAAATTGTATGATGAAAATGATAATATAATTGGTGAATTAAGATCAGCTTGTTATTCACCTCATTTTCAAAAGGTTATAGGGATAGCTATGATGCAGAAATCTCACTGGGAAGCATCTCAAAACTTTAAAATTCAAATAAATGATAATACCATTAATGGAAACGTTTGCGATTTACCCTTCATCTAGTATAAAAGTAAAATAATATCATGAATATAGCAATTGTAGGAGCCACAGGTAATGTTGGAAGAAAAATGCTCGAAGTATTAGAGCAGAAAAAAATTTCAATTGAGCAATTATTCTTAGTTGCTTCTCCAAGAAGTGCTGGTCAAAAAGTAAATTTTAATGGTAAGGAGCATGAGATTTTTAATTTAGAGACTTATGATTTTTCAAAGGCTCAAATTACTTTTTTTGCAGCTGGTGGAAAGATATCAGAAAAATATGCAGAAAAAGCAGCAAAACATACTACAATAATTGATAATTCTAGTTTTTTTAGAATGGATCAAGATGTACCTTTAATTGTTCCACAGGTAAATCCAGAAGCAATTAATGTTTTAAAAAAAAATATTATTGCCAATCCAAACTGTTCAACAGCACAATTAGTAATAGCTTTAAAACCGTTACATGATGAATTTAATATAAAAAGAGTAGTTATATCAACTTATCAATCTGTATCTGGTGGTGGTAAAGAACCAATGGATGAGTTGATTGAGCAAACTAAATTATCATTAGATAAAAAGAAAATAAATTCTAAAAATTTCACTAAACAAATTGCTTTTAATGCAATTCCACACATAGATATTTTTGCAGATGATGGTTACACAAAAGAAGAATTAAAGATGGTTAACGAAACAAAAAAGATTCTTGATGACAGAATTGAGCTGACAGCAACATGTGTAAGAATTCCAGTACTAGTTTCTCACGCTGAGTCTGTAAATATTGAATTTGAAAAATCATTCAGTCTAGAAAAAATACGTTCTTTATTAAATAGTGCTGAAGGGTGTGAGGTATATGATCAAAGAGAAGATGGAGGTTATATTACACCTTTAGAAGCTGAAGGTAAAAATGAAACTTATATTTCTAGGATTAGAGAAGACAAAACAAAAAAAAATACAATTAACATATGGATAGTATCAGACAATTTATTACGAGGAGCTGCTTTGAATGCAGTTGAAATAGCTGAACTTTTAATTAAAAAAAATAATGGATAACAACAACCCTTTATCACCACATATCCAAGTTTACAGATGGCACATATCTTCTTTAGTTTCTATTTCTCATAGAATTACAGGAATAGTTAATATATTTGCAATAACAGTAGTTTGTATGTGGATACTTTCTTTGATGTTAGGAGAGTCTAGTTATGATCTAACAAAATTATTTTTAAAATCTATTTTTGGAAAATTTACTATTATCTGTTTAACATGGTCGTTTAGTTTTCAAGTATTGAGTGAAATAAGACACCTAGTAATGGACCTTGGTTATGGTTTTGAATTAAAGACTACTAAAGTTACAGGTTTACTAGTTATCTTTGGATCTATTTTTTTTACAATTCTATTTTATTTTTTAGGAAGGAATTTTATTTAAAATGAACTTTGTAACAAAAAAATGGTTGTTCATGAAAATTAGCTCAACACTTCTAATACCTTTAATGATCTGGTTTATTTTAAATCTAGTTTCAATGTATGATGCAGATTATATCGAGGTTGTTAGTTTTTTTACTACTCTCTCATCAAAAATTTTAGTCTCTTTAACACTTATATTTGCTTATTTTTTCTCTGCTTTAAGTATTAGTGAGGTATTTGAAGACTATATTCAGGATGAAAAAATCAAAAATGCCGCAAACAAAGCACTCAATATTTTTGCTATAATAGTTCCATTAATCACAATAATTGTAATATTTAATTTAAGCTAATGAGTTCATATAAAATAATAGACCATGAATATGATGTTATCGTACTGGGTGCGGGAGGATCAGGCCTGAGAGCCGCCGTTGGTTTAAGTGAAGCTGGTTTAAAGACAGCTTGTATTTCAAAAGTATTTCCAACAAGAAGTCATACCTCAGCTGCTCAAGGAGGCATCTCAGCATCTTTGGGAAATATGGGCGAAGATGACTGGCGATGGCATATGTATGACACTGTTAAAGGTGCAGATTGGTTAGGTGACCAAGATAGCATTGAGTATCTTTGTAAAGAAGCTCCAGCCGCTGTCATAGAACTAGAAAAATATGGAGTCCCATTCAGTAGAACTGATGATGGTAAAATTTATCAAAGACCTTTTGGTGGAATGACTAAAAATTATGGTAATGGAATTGTTCAAAGAACTTGTGCAGCTGCAGACAGAACTGGCCACGCAATACTTCATACTCTTTATGGACAAGCTTTAAAACATAACACTGAATTTTTTATAGAATATTTTGCTTTAGATTTATTAATGAAAGATGGTGAATGTAAAGGTCTTATCGCTTGGAATTTAAACGATGGAACAATTCATAGATTTAGAGCACACAGCACAATAATTGCAACGGGTGGTTATGGAAAAGCTTATTATTCTGCAACTTCAGCACATACCTGTACTGGAGATGGAAATGCAATGGTATTAAGAGCGGGTCTACCCTTACAAGATATGGAATTTGTACAATTTCATCCAACAGGAATTTATGGACATGGAACTTTAATTTCTGAAGGTGTTAGAGGAGAAGGTGGATATTTAGTTAATTCAAAAGGTGAAAGATTCATGGAACGTTATGCACCAAAAGCTAAAGACTTAGCTTCTAGAGATGTAGTAAGTAGATCGATGTCAATTGAGATTAACGAAGGAAGAGGTGTGGGTAAAGAACAAGATCATGTTTACTTACACTTAAGTCATTTAGATAAAAGCATTATCGAAAGTAGGCTTCCAGGAATTACAGAGGCTGCAAGATTGTTTGCAAATGTTGATGTAACTAAAGAGCCAATACCAGTGGTACCTACTGTTCATTATAATATGGGAGGCATTCCAACAAATTATAAAGCAGAGGTGTTAACAGGAAATGATTCTGAAACAGTTCCAGGTTTAATGGCAATAGGTGAGGCTGCCTGTGTTTCTGTTCATGGAGCGAATAGATTGGGATCTAATTCTTTAATTGATTTAGTTGTATTTGGAAGAGCAGCAGCCAAAAGAGCTGCTGAAATTGTAAAACCAGGAACCCCACATGAAAACATAGGGGAGACTGAAACAGAAAAATGCTTAGAAAGATTTGATAAACTGAGAAACTCTAATGGTGAAAATAGTACGGCAGAGCTTAGACTTTCAATGCAAAAAACTATGCAATCAAAATGTGCTGTTTTTAGAACAGAAAAAACACTTAAAGAAGGAGCAGATGATATTAGAAAGGCATACGATGGAATGGGATCAATTTCTGTGAAAGATAAGTCACTTGTTTTTAATACAGATTTAGTTGAAACATTAGAATATGATAATTTGATAAGACAGGCAATTACCACAGTAGATTCTGCATATAATAGACAAGAGAGCAGAGGCGCACATGCAAGAGAAGATTTCCCAAAACGAGATGATGAAAAATTTATGCAACACACTGTTGCTTGGTGTAATGGAAGAGATACAAAAATTGACTATAGACCAGTTACCAAAACAACTTTAACAAATGAAGTTCAATACTTTCCACCACAAGAAAGAGTTTACTAGTGGTTCAAATAAATTTACCTAAAAATTCAGAAGTTCAAAAAGGTAAATACTACCAGGACAAAACTGGATCAAAAAATATTAGAAAAGTAAATGTTTATAGATGGGACCCTTCAGATGGAGAAAACCCCAGAGTAGATACTTATGAAGTGGATATGGACAACTGTCCTTCAAAAGTACTAGATATTTTGAATAAGATTAAAAATGAAATTGACCCATCACTAGCTTATCGTAGATCTTGTGCACATGGTGTTTGTGGATCTTGTGCAATGAATATGGATGGTAAAAATGGATTAGCATGCACAAAACCTCATTCAGAAATTGATGGTGATATAAATATTTATCCATTACCTCATTTAAAAGTTAAAAAAGATTTAATTGGAGATTTAAGTGGATTGTACAAACAGTATCAATCAATTGAGCCATGGTTAAAGACAAACACAAAAGTTGAAACTACAGAAATCATACAATCTAAAAAAGATAGAGAAAAATTAGATGGTGCATATGAGTGTATAATGTGTGCGTGTTGTTCTACGTCTTGCCCAAGTTATTGGTGGAATGGAGATAAGTATTTAGGCCCTGCTGTTTTACTTCAAGCCTATAGATGGATTGTCGATAGTAGAGATGACGAAAGAAAAGAAAGATTAAAAAAAGTAGCTGATGAGCTTAAGCTTTATAGATGCCATACTATTATGAATTGCACTAATGCTTGTCCAAAAGGATTAAATCCAGCAAAAGCTATAGCTGAATTGAAAAAAATGCTTGCAACAAGCTAATTACGCCTTTAAATAGCACCATTCATGAATTTATTAGAACATTATGTTGGTGGAAAGCTAATTTCGGGCTCATCTGACAGAAAAAGTAAAGTTTTTAACCCTGCTACAGGTGAACAAGAGTCCGAAGTAAGATTAGCCAGCAAATCAGATCTTGATCAAGCTGTAGAAGTAGCTCAAAAAGCCTTTGAAACGTGGTCATTAAAACCTGCACTGCAAAGAGCAAGAGTAATGTTTAAATTCAAAGAATTAATAGAAAAGAATGCTGATGAACTTACAAAACTAATAGTATCAGAGCATGGTAAAGTTTATGAAGATGCTAAAGGCTCTTTGACAAGAGGTTTAGAAGTAGTCGAATTTGCTTGTGGAATTCCAAACTTACTTAAAGGAGAATTTTCAGAAAATGTAGGAACAAATGTTGATAGTTGGTCTATGCGTCAACCTCTTGGAGTTGTGGCTGGTATCACTCCATTTAATTTTCCAGCAATGGTTCCTATGTGGATGTTTCCTTTGGCTATTGCATGTGGAAACACATTTATTTTAAAACCGTCAGAAAAAGACCCATCTTGCCCTCTAAGACTAGCAGAATTGCTAACTGAAGCCGGACTACCAGATGGAGTTTTTAATGTTGTAAATGGAGACAAAGAATCTGTCGATGCAATTTTAACAAACAAAGATGTCAAAGCGGTAAGCTTCGTGGGTTCAACACCCATTGCAAAATATATTTATGAAAACTCTGCAAAAAATGAAAAAAGAGTTCAAGCTTTAGGTGGTGCAAAAAATCATTTAGTTGTCATGCCTGACTGTGATCTTGACGGAGCAGTAAATGGATTAATGGGTGCTGCATATGGGTCTGCTGGTGAAAGATGCATGGCACAATCAGTTGCAGTAGCTGTAGGTGACATAGGTGATGAGCTAGTTGCTCGTTTATCAAAAAAAGCTGAAGCATTAAAAGTAGGGCCTGGTATGGATAAAACATCTGAGATGGGTCCACTAATTACTAAAGAACATTTAGAAAAAGTAAAAAGCTATGTTGATCTTGGAGTTGAAGAAGGTGCTAAGTTAGTTGTTGATGGAAGAAATATTAAACTTCAAGGATATGAAAATGGGTTTTTTATAGGTGGTTGTTTATTTGATCATGTTAAAAAAGATATGAGAATTTATAAAGAGGAAATATTTGGACCCGTCTTATCAGTAATAAGAGTTAAAACTTTTGAAGAGGCAACAAAACTAATTAATGATCATGAGTATGGTAACGGAGTGAGCATTTACACAAGAGATGGTGATGCTGGAAGAACGTTTGCTAGCAAAATTCAAGTTGGTATGGTTGGAATTAATGTTCCAATACCTGTACCAATGGCATTCCATAGTTTTGGTGGCTGGAAAAGATCATTATTTGGAGATAGTGCAATGCACGGAGCTGAAGGAATTAAATTTTATACAAAACTTAAAACAGTAACATCAAGATGGCCTTCTGGAATAAGATCTAATGCAGAATTTGTCATGCCAACAATGAAATAAGGAGAAATATGAAAAAAATATCTTTAATAGGAGCAGGTCAAATTGGGGGCACTCTTGCACACTTAATAGGAACCAAAGAGGTAGCTAATGAGGTTGTGCTTTTTGATGTAGCGAGTGGCATAGCTAAAGGTAAAGCTTTAGATATAGCTCAATCTTCTTCAGTTGATGGTTTTAATGTAAAATTTTCAGGTACAGACAATTATGAAGACATAAAAGATTCAGATGTAATCATAATAACTGCAGGTGTGCCAAGAAAACCAGGAATGAGCAGAGATGATTTATTGGGAATTAATTTAAAAATTAT